>VFQT010000082.1_pt1 | contig 148262 bp, 163 predicted proteins | sample 3512381 | NCBI WGS metagenome assembly VFQT01 (sample SAMN10412376, study PRJNA504923) | tailings metagenome | isolation source: Relicate 2 Philex TSF3 active mining site | place: Philippines: Tuba, Benguet | collected 2017-08-29
ATCGAACCGATGACCTTCCGATTATGAGCCGGATGCTCTGACCAACTGAGCTACGACGCCTTGTCGTATTGGTCTTCAACCATTCAGTTGTAACGCCGAATGGCGGAGCCCTCTGTGGGAATCGAACCCACGACCTTTTCCTTACCATGGAAACGCTCTGCCGACTGAGCTAAGAGGGCGTGCGCACTGAAGCAAAGCCTCAATGAGCCAGACGGGAAAGGCTATCGGTGAGAATCTGCAATTCGCCACTAGGTTTTGTGGCTATGGGAGACGTCCTCATTCGCCACGCCACGCCAGCTGACGCCGAGGCGATTCGCTCCATTTATAACCACGAAGTCGAGAACGAGACCAGCACCTTTGACCTTGTCCCCCGTTCTCTCGACGAACAGTTGGAGTGGCAAAACGCTCGCCAAGGCGCATTTTGTGTCTTTGTGGCTGAACTAGACGGAGAGGTTGTGGGTTTCGGAGCTCTTTCTCCATATAAAGAAAGGGCTGCATACCGAACCTCCGTGGAAGATTCGGTGTACGTCCGGCGCGACATGGGCCAACGTGGAATTGGCCGAGCCATCTTGAATCACTTGTTGGATACCGCTGCCGATGGCGGGTTTCATGCAGTAATTGCCCGAATTACAACCTTGTCATTTGGATCACTGGCTCTTCACGAAAAGGCTGGGTTTTCCATGGTGGGGGTCGAGCGCGAAATCGGTCGCAAATTCAACAAATGGCTCGACGTGGCCATTATGCAGTGCCTTTTGCACGAGCGCCCTACCAATAAATAGGGGGCAGAAAAATAAATGACCCCGCCGAACCAGGTCGGCGGAGTCATTTACGGGTTGGGCTGTCTGGCTTTCGCCTTTCAGTTCACGGTTTCCCGTGGTGGGCCGGGGAGGATTCGAACCTCCGAAGGCAGTGCCGGCAGATTTACAGTCTGCTCCCTTTGGCCGCTCGGGCACCGACCCCTATGGAAGTGCCAAGGCTATCGGCTGACTAGCCTTCCACTCCATGCCATCGTTCGACATTGTTTCTGAAGTTGACCGCCAAGAGCTCCGTAATGGAGTCGACCAAGCCCAACGGGAAATGGTCAACCGATTCGATTTCAAGGGAACCAATTCATCTATTGAACAAAATGACCTCGTCATCACCATCAAGACCATCTCCGAAGAGAAGGCCCGTGCCGTACGTGTTCTCCTCGAAGAAAAATTCGTTAAGCGCGGCTTGTCGCTGAAGGGAATTGATTGGGGCAAGTTCGAACAGGCGTCGGGTGACACGGTTCGTCAAGTTGTCACAGTGAAGGTGGGTATTACCTCCGACAAGGCAAAAGAGATCAACAAGCTCATCAAAGAAAAAGGCCCCAAAGGCGTTTCAAGCCAAACTCAGGGCGAGCAAGTGCGCGTTACCAGTAAGAAGCGTGACGATTTACAAGCAGTGATGTCATTACTAAAGAGTGAAGATCTTGGTATCCCTCTTCAGTTTGAAAACTTCCGCGACTAGCCAGCCCACACATATTGACCGTCGACAGCGATCGGGTCACCATTACCCCACCACACTGTCAAGACTCCGTTATTGCTCACCATCGCACTGCGTTCGCCAGCGATTACATATGTCATCACTCCACTCGGCAGATCATCTGTTTTATGTAGCTCTAGTGATTCGGGATAGCGATACTGAATCTGTGTTTGTGATCCGCTCTCAGCGGTTTGTGTGATGACGTTGCTTGACTCGTCTACTCCAACAAGTCCAACGCTCCACATTTTGTCTGAATTCCATGTCACTGAAGTTGACAACTTTGCTGCTTCACGCAATGTGCCGTCACTCATTCGTGCAATCCACATGAACGCTCCATCTTTTGTAAAACCAGATAGCGCTATTTCATCACCATTTATCCAACGAGTTCGATACATGGTTGCTTGATCAGCCTTTGGTAAGGCAATGACAACAGTGGTGTTTTCTGGAGTAGACACTGAGGAAATCAGTAGTTCTTCATACGCCACTCTCGCCAATAATTCACCATCTGGACTAATTGCTGGCAAATGGCCCATGATGGTCTCCCATTTGCCATCATTCTCTTTGTCGTAAAACGTGATCCCGCTCACCGGTTCACAACATGCACCCACAAAGATGTCGCATGTCCTTGGTGAAATTGCAACGCTTTCTACAACTGTTAAGTCGCTGCCGGTTGTGTCTCCAAACGGGTCATCGCCCACAATTCCTAGGTCACGCGGTGTTGATGTTTCAGGAGAATCCCATACGCGAACGTGATAGTTGTTATCGATTGCAGCGAGTCCAAGTGTTGGGTTTTTCTCCGATGGTGAACACTTGCCTTGGAACACATCATCTGGCGCACTATCTGCTGTTGTAGTTGACTCTCCGCATGATGTGATGAGAATCGCGGCAACAACGATGACAACTAAGCGACGCATCAATCTTCTTGCGGTGCTTCTGCGGCGCGCTTCTGTAATTCATTCACCACGTTTGCATCAGCAAGTGTGGTGGTGTCACCGAGATTTCTCCCTTCAGCAACGTCACGTAGAAGGCGACGCATAATCTTTCCACTGCGAGTCTTTGGAAGATCTGGCGTGAAGTAAATGGTCTTTGGTTTTGCGATAGCACCAATCTCTGATGCCACATGATTACGCAACACTTGCTCATCCACTTCGCTTCCACCAACGAGAGTCACATACGCGATGATGGCTTGACCTGTGGTGGCATCATTGGCGCCAACCACTGCTGCCTCAGCAACTGCTGGATGTGACACCAACGCACTTTCTACTTCTGTGGTGGAGATTCGGTGACCAGACACGTTCATCACATCGTCCACGCGACCCAACAGCCACAAGTAACCATCGTCATCCAACTTTGCACCGTCGCCGGCAAAGTATCGACCCTCGAAACGGCTCCAATAAGCGTCTTTATAGCGTTCTGGGTCTTTCCAAATGCCGCGCAACATGCCGGGCCAAGGATGGGTCAAAGTGAGATACCCACCACCACGAGTAACTGGTTTTCCGTCGTCATCCAAGAGTTCTGCACCAATTCCAGGAAGTGGGAACGTTGCGGAACCTGGCTTGGTTGTTGTTGCACCCGGCAATGGAGAAATCATGATGCCACCGGTCTCGGTTTGCCACCACGTGTCAACAATGGGGCAGTTTCCGCGACCAATGTTTTCGTGATACCACATCCACGCTTCGGGGTTGATGGGTTCACCAACACTTCCTAACAATCGCAACGATGACAAGTCGTGCTTTGCTGGCTCTTCTACTCCCCACTTCATAAATGTTCGAATTGCAGTGGGTGCTGTGTAAAAAATAGTGACCTTGTACTTCTCGATGATGTGCCACATACGGTCATTTCCTGGGAAGTTAGGAACACCTTCGTAGATCACTTGCGTTGCACCGTTACTTAAGGGGCCATACACGATGTAGCTGTGTCCTGTGATCCAGCCAACATCTGCAGTGCACCAATAGATATCTTTCTCGGGATTCAAGTCAAAGACGTACTTGTGGGTGAAGGTGACATGCGTGAGATAACCGCCAGTGGTGTGCATGATTCCCTTTGGCTTACCCGTGGTGCCAGAGGTGTACAGCAAAAACAACAATTGTTCTGAATCCATTGGTTCTGCAGGGCAATCATTTAATGCGTCAGCCATGAGTTCGTGATACCAATGATCGCGTCCTTGTTTCATGTCGACAGGATTGTTTCCACGTTGCACCACAACAACGTGTTCAATCGTTGGTGTAGTCGCCAGCGCTTCATCTGCTTGTGGTTTCAGTGCGAATACTTCTCCACGTCGATATCCGCCATCTGCAGTAATGAGAACTTTTGCTTCGGCGTCGTTGATTCGATCAGCAAGCGCTTGTGAAGAGAAGCCACCAAAGACCACAGAGTGAGCAGCACCAATTCGCGCGCACGCAAGCATTGCTACGGCTGCCTCCACAATCATGGGCAGATAAATGTTGACTCTGTCGCCTTTCTGCACGCCAAGGCTCTTCAGCACATTGGCGAACTTCTGCACCTCGTCTAACAACTGCGCGTAGGTGACGGTTCGCGAATCACCGGGTTCACCTTCAAAGTGAATGGCAACCTTGTCGCCTTTGCCAGCGAGCACATGGCGATCAAGACAGTTGTAGGACACGTTCAATTGGCCCCCAACAAACCACTTGCTAAATGGCAGATTCCATTCACAGATGGTGTCCCATGGCTTGGCCCAGGTCACTAGTTCGTCAGCTTGTCGTGCCCAAAAAGCCTCGTAGTCCTCATTGGCCTGGTCATAAAGATGTGTTCCCACTACCAATGACGACTTTTTAAAGGCGTCAGATGGGGGGAATGTGCGCTTTTCCCACTGAAGTGCATCAATTGTCTCGTGATTCTCAGCCATGGTGACCCCCTCGCGTTCACACGAACACTAGTGAAATGAGCAGTGTGTCTGCAGGGGCGAGAGACAAGACTGTATGACCGTGACACAACCCCAACTTGGCCAAGACACCCAGCACCACTTTGGCCCTACTGAATGGGGCATGACCAGCGCAGTGGCCCTGACGTGGGGCGCGTCGTTCCTCTTTATCGCAATTGCAATCGATCACGTGGCAACGGGTGTGGTGCCCGTAGCTCGCCTATTTTTTGGCGCTGCGGCATTGGCCTGCTTCCCTGCTGCCCGTCGTCGCATTCACAAAGAAGACATCGGCCGAATTGCACTACTCGGTTTGGTGGCCATGACGATCCCTTTTTACTTGTACCCCTTAGCGGAACATTCAGTGTCCTCATCTGTTGCGGGGATGATCAATGGGTCGATTCCTGTGACCACCGTGGTGGCCGCAGCACTGCTCACTCGTACTGCCCCATCGCGGCGACGAATGTTGGCTGTACTCATCGGCTTTGTGGGAATTACATTCATCTCATTCGGAAGCGTGGGCGATGATAAGGGTGCGTCGGTTCACGGCGTGCTGTTCTTGTTGTTTGCAACATGCTGCTACGCGTTCACCAGTATTTTGTCGCGTGAGATGCAAGTGAAGTACGGAACATTGACTGTTCTGTTATGGCAGGAATTGTTCGCGCTCGCGTTCTCATTGCCACTCGGAATACCTGCATTCTTTGACAGCAGCTTCTCGTGGTCCGCACTTTTTGCATTGGTGGTGTTGGGAGCCTTCGGAACCGGATTCGCCTACGTGATGTATGGAATGTTGATGGTGCGTGCAGGTGCGGTACGCGGCGTGATCGGCGTGTTTTTCACGCCAATCGTTGCCACCATTCTGGGAATTCTGTTCCGCGACGAGTCCGTTACTGTCTTGGCAGTTATTGGAATGTGTGTAGTGATCTGCGGTGCCTATCTGACAAGTCGCCCCGACACAGCAGTCAGCAGCGCCACTCCAACACGGTGAAATTCCCCAAGCCAGTCATGTCAAGCAGTGCTTCAGCCTCACTTATTCGGCTGCGCATTTTGATGGCACTCAACGTGGGAGCCGACGCTGCTTTCTCCCATTCGCGTCGTCCTTCTTCCACCAATTCACTAATACCCCAGAGTTGAAGAAACTGCGATTGACTACGCACTGCATCGGGTTCTCTGACCGTGGAAAGCTGATCAATGCACACCTGTGTGGTGATGTCTTGCTCACCAACATTCTTCAGATAATGCATTCCCCGTTGATGCTGTGTGTATGTGCGCAACCATTCTCGCCACGGCATTGATGCAACTTCAGCAGTTGTTGGTGTGCAGTAGTCAATACAGATAACTGATCCGTTCTTGACCGTCTCTAGTGCTGTGGCTAGCCATGCTGTTGCATGTGTATGCATCGGTGCACGTGATCCGTGACCAACACGCGATGGAAAAACTGATGGAACGTCAGCATTGCGCAATACTTCAGCAAACCCAGAGCTGGTGTCGATGATGTGCGATTGTCTCCACCCATCGTCATAGACCCATAATTCAAAAGGAAGATTGTCAAGTAGTTCATTCGCAATGATCACACCGTGTTGAACAAGCGAAGGCATTACATCGACTGATTCAACACCCTCCGGATGAGCTTCGCGTTGTGTGGCACTTACTTCAACCGCAATGTACGTGCCTTGCTTCAAACATTCAGGTTCTGCAGCAAGAATTGATCGCGCCAATGTTCCGGGTCCAGCACCAACTTCAACAATGGTGAAGCCGTCTGGTTGTCCGCACCGCTTCCAGACATCATCAATGGCGTTCGCCACGACTGCACCAAACAAAGGTCCCACTTCGGGCGATGTGATGAAATCACCGCGCCGACCAGCTCGACCTGTTGATGCGTAGAAGCCATTCTCGCCATACAAGGCAAGTTCCATGAACTGTGAGAACGGGAGCGAACCGCCTGCCGATGCAATTGCTCGGCGAAGTGAATCAGTTGCCGAAGGCACCAGCAAGACCAGCGATATCACCGAAGTGAATCACGAGGCCCGGGAATACACCCAACACAAGTGTTGCAACACCGGTGATGGCGAGTGCGACTCCTAATGATGGATGCACTGTCACTGGCGCAGTATCGCCGTCGGGAACAGGCTTCATCCACATCTCACGCAGAACGTTTCCGTAATAGCCGAAGGCAATAACTGAGTTGATACCACCGATGACTGCAAGCGCATAGGCCCAGTTATTGCCGGCTGAAACCAGTGCTTCGAATGCTGCAAACTTGCCGAACCACCCACCAAGTGGTGGAATGCCCGCAAGTGATGCCATGAAGATTGTCATGAGAGCAGCAACACCAGGCGCGTATGAGAAGAGTCCACCGTATGAAGAAATTTCGCCGCTGCGGGTTTTGCGCGATACCACCATGATGACTGCGAACACGCCAAGGTTTGTCGCTGCGTAAATCAGCAAGTAGGTGACTACTGCACGCAATGCTGAATTTGCCACGCCGTCAATACCTGCAACTGCGAGCGGCATAAGGATGAATCCGCCTTGCGCGACTGACGAGTACGCCAACATACGAACAATGTTGGTTTGCTTCAATGCCATGAAGTTGCCCACTGTCATCGTCAGAGCCGACAAAATCCAGAACACTGGTTGCCACACTTCATGTGATCCGGGGAAGCCCACGTACACCACAGTCACAAGTGCGACAAAGCCGGCTGCTTTTGAAGCCACTGACAAGAAAGCAGTGACCGGAGTGGGAGCACCCTGATATGTGTCGGGGGCCCATGTGTGGAACGGCACAGCCGACACCTTGAACGCAAATCCAATAACAACAAACAACACTGCAACAGCACGGATTGATGTGATGTCATCGCTGAGGTACTTGCTGATGTCAACAAGCAATGTGCTGTTGGTGATGCCGTAGAGCAATGACATTCCGTACAACATGATTGCCGAAGCAAAAACACCTAACAGGTAGTACTTAATGCCAGCTTCATTGCTCTTTAGATCGCGCTTACGCCATGCAGCCATCATGTAAGCGGGAATTGACAAGAACTCAAGCGCCACAAAGATGGAAATAAGGTCGCGGCTTGATGCCATCATGACCATTCCCAACAAGCTGGACATCAACAGGAACCAATACTCGCCTTGGTAGTAGTCACCTTCGCGAAGATGATCTGTTGTCAAAAGAACAACGACATATCCGGCCAAGAGGAACAGACCTTTGAGAACCAAGCTGAAATCGTCCACCATGTAACGGCCGTCGAACATGGAACGAGTTCCGTCATCGCTTAATGCCAAGGTAAGCACAGGGATGAACGCACCCAAGACAGTGAAAGACGCGACCGGGGTCAACATCCACTTCTTTGATTCCGAAACGAACAGGTCCAACAGCAACAGCAGCACAATGCCACCCGCGAGAATTATTTCTGGCGCGAGTGCGTGATAGTCGATTACTGGTGCCGACCAAGCGGCTGCGAGCGTGCCGAACACTGGATCAGCCTCCGAATGCCTTCAACGTGACGCCGACTGCTGGGTCGAGAACCTTGAACATCAACTGCGGATAGACACCAAACAGAACGATGGCGATCAACAGCGGAGTCCACGCAATCCACTCAAACTTGTTGACGTCGTGAATGTCCTCGTCGTGACCATGACCCGGAGCAAATTCTTCCGTAGGTGTTCCGAATGCTGTGCGCTGATAGAGCCACAACAAGTAACCAGCGGCAAACACAGTTCCGATTGCAGCGATAACCATATAGGTACGGAATGTTTCAACGGGCAGACCTTCTGCTGGCTGGTATGCCGACAAGATTGCTGGGAATTCACCCCAGAAACCGGCGAGGCCTGGCAGACCAAGAGAAGCCATCGCGCTGAAACCAAGAATCCATCCCAACTTTGGCATCTGCACCAACATTCCGGACAGGCGCTTGATCTCAAGTGTGTGGTAGCGCTCTTTCACAGAACCTGCAAGGAAGAACAACATTCCGGTGATGAGACCGTGTGCAACCATGCCAAACATTGCTGCATTCAAACCGAAATCGGTCAGCGTCGAGATTCCCAACATGACATAACCCATGTGAGCAACTGACGAGAACGCGATCAGGCGCTTCATGTCGGTTTGTGCAAGACATCCGAGTGCGCCGTAGATGATTCCGATAACAGCAAGCAAACCAATCCATGGGGCCCACTCTTTTGCTGCATCAGGAAGAATCGGAATTGCGATACGAACAAATCCGTATGTTCCCAACTTCAGCAAGATTGCAGCAAGAATTACGGAACCTTGCGTTGGTGCTTGTGTGTGTGCATCTGGCAGCCACGTGTGGAATGGGAACATTGGCACCTTCACGGCAAAACCAACGAACATTCCTGCGAAGATCCACACTTGTGTGTTCTTTGCAATGTTTGCACCGTTTTCAATGAGGTAAGGAATAGAGAAGCTTTCTGCACCTGTCTTGAAGAACAGTGCAAGGAAGGCCACCAACATGAGCGCCGAACCAAACATGGTGTATAGGAAGAACTTCAATGATGCGTACTGACGATTTTCGCCACCCCACACACCAATCATGAAGTACATCGGCAACAGAACAAGTTCGAAGAACACGAAGAACAAGATGAGGTCACGTGCGATGAACGTTCCGGCCATGCCGGTCTGGAGGACCAACATCAAGATGAAGAATGCCTTGGGGTTACCTGGCGATGGAACATGGTTCCAGCTGTAAATCATGACCAACAACGTGATGACCATTGACAAGAAATACAGCGGCAAGCTGATTCCATCGATACCAATGAGGTACGACGACTTGATGACCGAGATCCATTCGGCATCAGCAGCAAACTGCATCTTGTCGGCCTTGTCGTAGTTGAACTGAATCAACGTAAAGATGCCGACTGCAAGAGTTGCTGCAGCAGTTGCGATAGCAACTGACTTGGCTAGCACCTCATCCGATTTCGGAATGAAGAGCATGATAAGGACACCAACGAGCGGCAAAAATGTGCCGACCGTGAGTACCCAGTTGTGGTCGCTTAGGACTTCCATGCCGAATTGCTCCCTCAGGTGTTGATGATGACGAGTACGAGAGCAGCAACTGCGGCTGCGCCGAACAGCAATGCTCCGTACTGATTGACTTTTCCGGACTGAACGGGTTGCAACGCACCGCCAGCACCTTGTGCTGCACTGCCTGCTCCGTTCACCGCTCCATCGACCACTTTTTGGTCAACGTTGCGGTAGACCCAACCAGCAATTTTTCGGGAACCGATACCGGCTCCGTTCACAATGCCGTCGAGGACGTTCTGATTAATCCAATACGCACCACGCGAGATTGGATACGCGATGGCCTTCACCACAACTTTTTCGTAGAGGTGGTCGAGGTAGTACTTGTTCTCAAGGAAGGCATACCCAGCGCCGAGTACTTTGTTCCGCTGTGTAAGGCCGACCAACGCTTTGTTCTTGCGCGTATACAGCTGCACACACAAGAGCCAGCTGATAATCATGCCGCTAAAGACAATTGCTAGAGACAATGCGGCCTTTGACCATTTGAAAGGTGCGTGCTTCAATTGCGGCGCATAACACACGCCTGATTCGGGCGTTTCGCTTCCACATGGAGACTTGTGACCGGCCTCTGCGGACGGTGCACCACTTGTGACGACGAGTCCACGTGTTTCACCGTGTGAACCATGTGGCTGAGCAATACCAGTTGCGCTGACAACTTCTGCTCGTGGCTCGACCCACTTCTTCAAGTTCTCCCAGTTAGAACCAAATGGTGTGGCATTGATGAGACCAGCACTGATTGCCAGAGTGGCAAGGATGACCAATGGAATGGTGATGAGTGGTCCGGACTCACGTGGTCCATGAGATGCATGGTCATCGTGGCCGTGCGCATCATGTCCATGATCTGCGTGCGAGTCATGTGCACCATGACCGTGATCTGCGTGTGCATCGTGTGCACCATGGTCGTCATCATGATGTTCACCAGCTGACGCACCGCGAGGTTCACCGAAGAACGTGAGGTATGTCGCACGTGTCATGTAGGCGGCAGTGAGGAATGCTCCGGCCAAGCCCACAATCATGAAGACGTTGTATCCGGCATAACCAACGTTGTCGATAATTTCGTCTTTCGAGAAGAAACCAGAGAATGGGAACACACCCGTTAACGCCAATGTGGAGATGATCCATGTGGCGAACGTGATGGGCATGAACTTACGTAGACCACCCATGTCTTTCTTCATGTCGAACGAGTGATGCGATGCGCTATGGCTGATTGAACCTGCAGCCAAGAACAAACACGCTTTGAAGAATGCGTGAGTGAAGATGTGGAAGACGGCTGGAATCCACGCACCGGCTCCAAGACCCATCATCATGTAGCCCAACTGAGACACGGTGGAATACGCCAAGACCTTCTTGATGTCTGTTTGCACAAACGCCAACGCCGCCGCAATAACAATGGTGATGCCACCAATGACGACAATGAAGTTGACATTGGTTCCGTAGATGTTCATTCCTTCGAAGAACACGGGATAGATACGCGCGACCAAAAAGACACCGGCCACAACCATGGTGGACGAGTGCAAGAGCGAACTGACAGGTGTGGGGCCAGCCATTGCGTCGGGCAACCATGTATGCAGCGGGAACTGACCCGACTTACCGATTGCGGCAATGAACAATGCAACGGCACCCACGGTGATTGCAGTTTGGCTAGGACTTCCACTGAGAGCCCACGCTGACAATCCGCGAATGCTAAATCCAGACACACCCAAGTTCTTTTGGGTCCAGTCGTTGGCCGCAAAGAACAACACAGATGTGCCGACCAACAAACCAATATCACCAGTACGAGTGGTGAAGAATGCCTTCAATGCAGCTCGGCTGTTGGCGCCTTCTTCCCACCAGTGACCGATGAGCATGAACGAACACAGTCCCATGATTTCCCAACCAAGAATGAGTTGGATCATGTTTTCTGCCACCACCATGTTCAACATTCCGGCAGAGAACAACGTGAGCGATGCAAAGAAGTGCGTATAGCGACGGTCGCCGTGCAGATACTCGGTGGAGTAAATCTGCACCAATGTTGAAATGAAAGCAACGACCACCAAGATGGTCAGCGTTAAACCGTCGACGTGTTGACCAACACCAAATTCAATGCCGCCACTTTGCCACCATGTCCATGATGAGATGACTGGCTCGACGAATGCATCTTTGCTGACACCGTTGACGCGCTGAATCCATTGGTAGGCAGCTGCACCCGAAAACACCAATGCGCCAACCATGGATGCAATTCCGAATTCAGAACCCTTCATTGGCATGCGCTTGCCAAAGAAAATGATGAGGAAGAAAGCGACTGCGGGAATTAACGGGATGATGTAGGCGTGGTCGAGAAACCACCCTGACGTCAAGACAGTCTCAGTTGCTTCTGCGGCTTGAACGAGCATTGGTTTAGCCCTTCATCTCTGAGAGTTCGTCGAGTCCAACGGAGCGACGGTTGCGGTACATAAGAAGAACCATTGCGAGACCAACGCCAACTTCCGCTGCGGCGACTGCAATGACATACAAAGCAAAAGTGTGTCCGTCAGTGGATCCGTTGCGCAGTGCAAAGGCCAACAAGTTGATGTTGACCGAGTTCAAGATGAGCTCGATGGACATAAGGACAAGGACGGCGTTCTTGCGTGCAATAACTCCGTACACACCAATACAGAAAAGAATGGCGCTCAGAAAGAGGAACTGATTGACCAACATGGATTAATCCCTCCTCGCGAGCACGATGGCTCCGATGACCGCAGCCAAGAGAACAAATGACAACGCCCAGAATGGCAACAGATACGGTCCAAAGATTTGGTCGGATACTTGCTGCGTAGTGGTTAACGATGCATCGGCGGGTAGTTGTTCGTCGCCGAAACCATTATTCAGAGCGATGAGCAACGTTGCCAACAACACTCCGGCCACGGGAATTCCGATGAACCAGTTCTTGTTATTGAGATCGGAATCTGCACCAATACGTGCGCGAGTCAACATGACACCAAACAAAATCAGCACCATGACTGCACCGATGTACACCAACACCTGAGTGACGGCAACAAATTCTGCGGCAAGCAAGATGTATTGCGCAGCGGCACCAGCCAGAACAACAACAAGCCACAAAGCTGCGTGCACCACATTCTTGGTGGTGACAACGCGCAATGCTCCAAACACCATGAGCGCAGCGATGATGTAGAAACCAACGTTCTGGGCAACGAGCAGGTCAGCGGCGACCATTACTTCTTCCCCTTCTTCTCTGCACCGGCTTCAAGTTCTGGCGCTTCGGGAACGGTTTCCATCCACTCACCCAACTTCGACTTGTCATGCAACAAGTCGGCAATGCGTGGCTCTGAGTACTCGTATTCAGGACTCCAGAACAACGCGTCGAATGGGCAGACCTCAACACAGATACCGCAGTACATGCACAACGCATAGTCGATATCGAAACGATCAAGTTTGTTGACTTTACGAGGTGATCCACCAGCACGACGTGGCGGTGCAAGTTCCTTGTGGCCTTCGATGTAGATACACCAGTCCGGGCAAGAACGTGCACACAACATGCAGGATGTGCAGTTTCCTTCGTGCAATGCGATGACACCGCGTGCTCGAATTGGTGGTGTCTCTTTCTCATGCGGATACTGAATGGTGTTGGCACCTTCAGTAGCAGTCCGCATCAAGGTGCCAAATGTGACACCAAGTCCTTTGAATACTCCAGGAACTTTTGGCTTTGCCATTAGAACGCCACCTTCAACACTGCCGTCACCATGATGTTGACGAGCGACACCGGAATAAGAATCTTCCATGCAAATCGCTGAAGCTGATCTTCACGGAAGCGCGGAGATGAGAAGCGAACCCACATGATGAAGAACACCAACACCAGCATCTTGGTGAACAAGATGAGTGGTCCAACAACGTTCATCCAGTTGTCGATGCTGTCGAGGTCGGTCCATCCGAACCATGCGAATGGCACTCCCCAACCACCGAGGAACAAAATTGATGCAATCATGGCGAACACACCAGCGGTTGCGAATTCACCAATGAAGAAGATGAGGAAGCGGAAGCCTGAGTACTCGGTCATGTAACCGGACACCAATTCGGACTCTGCAATGGGCATGTCGAACGGAGTCTGAGTGAGTTCTGCTTGAACCGCAATCATGAAAACAAGGAAGGCAACAAACTGAGTGAGGATGTATGGGTTACCAACGCCATCCCAGCCAAAGATTGAGCCGGCATTCTGCGCCACAACAATCTGTTGCAAGTTCATGGTTCCGGCTTGGATAACAACACCAACAACCGCCAACACCATGGGAAGTTCGTACGCAATGAGCTGACCTGCTGCACGCAAACCACCCAGCAATGAGTACTTGTTTGCACTCGACCAACCAGCCATCAAGATTCCCAAAACCGAAATTGACGACACGGCAAGTGCGTAGAAGATTCCCGTTTCGAAATCGGTGAACCATGCATCGGGACCAAATGGAACAACTGCAACCAAAAGGAATGTGCTGGCCAAGACGATGAGTGGAGCCAACTTGAAGATTCGAGCTTCTGGTTGAGCGTTTGCAGGAACAATGTCTTCTTTCTGCAGCCACTTACCAACTTCTGCAAACAACTGCATTGACCCGTACGGACCTGCTTCCATGGGTCCCAAACGAGACTGCATGAACGACATCATCTTGAAAAGAAACAGATACACGACCGTTCCGGCGGGCAACAGCACTGCAACGAGTCCACCAAGAACACGCAGAAGTGACTGAGCCCAATAGGCAAGGTCGGCAGCAAAAAGTGCAGTGGTCATCAGCGATCAATGTCTCCGAGAATGAAGTACAGCGACGCCAAGATGGTGATGATGTCGGGTACGTAGACGCCCTTCAACACCCACGGAACAATCGAGATGTTGTTGAACGAGGCGCTTCGAATCTTGACGCGGAATGGACCTTGGTCACCCTGCGACACGACGTAGTAACCCATCTCGCCGAGTGGATTCTCGGTAGATACCCATGCTTCACCTTCGGGAACCTTGATGATCTTGGGCACCTTGGCCATAACAGGACCCGATGGGATGGTGTCGAGCAATTGATCAACAATCTTTGTTGACTCGCGAACTTCTTGCAGACGAACCCAGCAACGTGCAAATGAGTCGGCATCTGGATGTGTCCACACTTTCCAGTCGACCTTGTTCCATGCCATTGGCAAGTCTTGGTCGCGACGAAGATCCCAATCAACGCCACTTGCGCGCAAGTTGGCGCCGGATAGTCCGTACTGCAGAGCAACATCTTTTGGAATCACTCCGATACCACGTGTGCGTGATTGGAAGATTTCGTTACCGAACAACAAGTTTTCAATTTCGTCGCAGAATGTGCGCAACTTCTTCATGACGATTCGTGTTTCGTCAATGAAGCCAGCGGGCAAGTCGTCTTTCAATCCACCAATACGGTCAAAGTTGGGATGGAAACGGCCACCAGTTGCAGCCTCGATGAGGTTGAGGACATATTCGCGGTCACGGAACGCAAAGAAAACAGGAGTCACTGCGCCCAATTGAACGCCAAGGTCTCCCAAGAACAACGACACATTCGCGATTCGCGACAGTTCGAACAAGATGGTGCGAATGTGCTGTGCGCGAGGTGGTGCTTCCACTCCCATGAGTTTTTCCGCGGCCAAAATGAAGGGAACTTCGTTTGCGAAAGAACCCAACCAGTCGATGCGATTGACTAACGCGGTTACTTGCGGATAGGTGCGAACCTCTGTGAGTTTTTCGTAACCGCGATGCATGTAGCCAGCTGATGGCTCTGCCCATACAACTTGCTCACCGTCTAAGCGAGCAATGATGCGCAGTGTTCCGTGAGTAGCAGGATGCTGCGGTCCGATGTTGAGGGTCATGCCCTCTGTTTCGAGTTCAACATTCACGCGCGCATCTGCAGCTTGCGATGCGATGTATGCGAGTTGCTGACGATCACCAAGCATTGTCATGATGCGTCACCTTCCTCTTCGTCGTCTCCGGGGAGTGGTTCAACGTCGACAATTCCTGGCCATGGCTTCACGATGCGTGCAAGCAATGGGAAATCTTTACGCAATGGATAACCCTCAAAATCTGTGGGCAAATACATGTTGCGCAAATCGGGGTGGCCATTAAAACCGATACCGAACATTTCGTGTGTTTCACGTTCATGCCAATTGGCTCCCGCAAACACAGTGGTCCATGTGTCAACGGCCATGGAGTCATCCACATCGACCTTGACGGTGACACCCAAAGATGTGAATGGTTGCATCACGCGGGCGAAAACCTGAAAGCGAGAATTTCCGCCTGTGTATCCCTGCTTGATTGTTGTGTCACGTTCAACAACTTCGGAAGGATCTTCTTCGCCCTTGCCAAATGGTGATGGCATCCAGTCGATAGCGGAAAGAAAGCAGAAATATGTGTAGCCCAGTGACTTCAAAGTTTCGGCGGTGCGCTGCCATGCTGCAGCGTCGACACGAATCCACATGTCGTCATTTGGCTTGATCAGTGAATCGACAACACCATCTGACAGTGCTGCGGTAATTCGCGCAAGTTCTGCTTCACGGCGTTCATCACGAACGACTTCTGCGGGAGTATCAGTTGACGACAACGGGAACACCTCCCTTTTCGGCCGACTCACCATCGACCAAATTCATTGGCTTGGTTCCTTCGCCACGCCAACGAGCACCCATGTCTTCATTCTTGATTCGTTGTTGCAACAACACGATTCCTTCAAGCAATGCTTCAGGGCGTGGTGGGCATCCGGGAACGTACACGTCGACAGGAAGAATTTGGTCAACACCTTTCGTTACCGAGTAACTGTCCCAATACGGGCCGCCACAGTTTGCGCAGCTTCCCATTGAAATGACGTATTTCGGTTCTGGCATTTGTTCATACAAACGCTTGATGGCTGGAGCCATTTTGTCGGTGACGGTTCCAGAAATAACGACAAGGTCGGCTTGTCGTGGTGATGCAGGCAACGGAATAATTCCGAGACGCATGACGTCATAACGAGGTGAACCAAAGGCGGCACCCATTTCAATTGCACAACATGCAAGACCCCATTGGTACACCCACATGCTGTAGGAGCGACCAAGGTTGAAGAGAGAAGTAAGTGGCTTTGGAAGGCGACCACGATCTACAAGACCCATACGAATAGTTCCTTTTTCCCTATACCCAGCGAAGGACGCCCTTGCGCCATGCGTATACGAGACCTAACAACAACACCGCAACAAAGATGCCCATTTCCACCAAACCGAATCCGCCGTAGCGCTCAAGTTGAGTTGCCCACGGGAAAATGAACACAGCTTCCACGTCGAAAATGACAAACAACAAGGCAAATACGTAATAGCGAATTTGGCTTTGCGACCAGCCTTCACCGACGGGATCAACACCGCTTTCGTAGGTCAATAATTTTTCGCGCGTTGGCTTGTTGGGACGCAGAAGCGCAGACACGCCAAGGAGCAAACCAGCAATAAGGAAAGCGGCGAGGCCAAACCACACAACAGTGAGATAGGACCGTAGGAACGGAGACATCGGGTCTGACGCTACTACGGAGGCCACTATTGCCCCCAACTTCACCGCCGAATTGTCACCCCAGGGGGATGTGCAAAAGTGCAACAGATCGCAAGAACCACGCGATGAATTGGTCGCATCTGTGTTCTGCGTCACTCACGTTGTGCGCCGTGACCTGCATCAAAGAATCACGATCAATGCCCTGAGCAGTTAACTCCTCGGCCCCCTCGCCCGAGGACCACAGCCGAACAATCGATTCAGTGGCTTCGGGGTGAAACTGCACCCCGCAGGTCGTGCCCGAGATGATTGCCTGTGGCCCAACGGCCGATTCCGCCAAAACGGTGGCCCCGGGTGGAACTGAAAAGCGGTCGTAATGCCACTGCATCCATGGGCCTTCCACCAGAACGGGGGGACACACAGCAGCTGTTTCCCTGACCGGGGAGACCGAATGCCAGCCAATTTCTGGACTTTGTGCATTTGTGACTGTGCCACCCAGGACGGTCGCCAGCTGCTGGGCCCCAAAACAGACGCCCAAAAGAGGGATATTACGGGCAATGGCCTCGCGCATCAGGCTCTGCTCGGCCGTAATCGGTCCGGCCATCTCTTCCCAATACGTACTCCATGAGGAACCCATCGCCACAACCAGATCGATGCCGTCTAGAGATGGCCACGACTGGTGCTGCTCGCGCAGATATTCCATGAAGTGAAACCCACGTCGACGCAATGCATGCCCGATAAAACCGGCATCGGCATCAGACTCATTCGCAATCAGGGCTGCCCGCATGACTACTACGGTAGGTGACGCATGGCCGACTTTCCTATTGATCTCGACACAATTCATGCTGCCCGCCGTGCGGGCGCTGGGGTGGTGAAACACACTCCCATTACAGAGTCGGCCGCTCTGTCTCAACAATGTGGTGGCACTGTCATCTTCAAGGCCGAAAACTTACAGCGCACTGGTTCATTCAAAATTCGCGGCGCAATGAACAAACTCGCATCGTTAGGCAACGACGTTCAACGCGGAGTGGTTGCAGGAAGCGCAGGGAACCATGCGCAATCACTTGCATTTGCTGCAAAACATTTTGGAGTTCCGTGCCAAATCTTTGTGCCCGCCGGTGCGTCGTTGTCAAAAATTGAAGCGGTTCGCTCGTACGGTGCCACCCTCATTGAAGGTGGAGACACTTTGTCCGATGCTGTTGAACGCGCGCGTCAACATGCCAGCGAACACGGTATGAACTTCTGTCATCCATTTGATGACCCAATGGTGGTTGCCGGACAAGCAACTTTGGGAATTGAGCTGATGGAAGACATCGCAGATTTGTCAACGGTCATTGTTCCATTGGGTGGTGGCGGACTCACTGGTGGAGTTGCGTTAGCAATTAAGCAACAACAACCGTCCGTACGAATCATTGGAGTACAAGTTCGTGCGTGTGCACCGTATGCAGGTATGCCACCAAGCGACGGACCAATCATCACTCTTGCTGATGGAATTGCTGTGAAGCAACCTGGCGATTTCACACGACCCATTATTGAAAATTGGGTTGACGAGGTTGTCGTTGTTGAGGAAGACACTGTTGCCGATGCGATGGTGATGCTGATGGATCGCGCAAAGTTATACGTAGAAGGTGGAGGGGCTGTTGGCGTCTCTGCACTTCTCAGCAAACTTGTGGTCCCAAAAACACACGGAACAACATGTGTTGTTCTTTCAGGAGGAAACGTTGACTTGGGTCTTGTGCCCAATCTGATTCGCCGTCATGAAACGCAAGCCGGACGACGACTCATTGTGTTCGTTCGCATCTCTGATCGTCCTGGCGGTCTCGCTGGACTTCTCACCTTGTTTGCACAAGCTGGCGCGAATTTGATTGAAGTAGAACACGTGCGTGAAGGCGTTGATCTTCATGTACGTGAAACAGGTGTACAAGTTGTGTTGGAAGTGAGATCACGAGAACACGCGGCAGATGTGATGGCCGCCGCAACCGCTGGCGGATATTCCGTTGACGAGGTCACTCCCGGATGACCCTTCCCCTTATTGCTATTCCTGGCCGGCGAAGCGACGAAGCAAAAGGACACCGCACACCTGTTATCAGTGGTGGTCGCCTGTATGCAGATGCCATCCAACGGGCAGGTGGTCTCCCTGTTGTGATTCCCCCCACTGATGTTCTTTCACAGATTCACGCCACGGTTGATCGATGTGATGGAGTAGTTCTCTTAGGTGGTGGTGATGTGAGCCCCCAGTCATATGGGCAATCAGAACGCGCTCGTCTCTTTGGTGTTGACAGTTTTCTTGATGAGTTTGAGATTGCCTTCATTCAGCACGCACTGACACGAGACATTCCTATCCTGGCCATTTGTCGAGGCCATCAGGTGTTGAACGTTGCTCTCGGCGGAACACTTATTCAACATCTTGAAACAACAGACGACCATCGCGACACCATGCATGACGTTCAGTTGGTACCAGGGTCGCGTGTGGCTCTAGCGATGGGTACGCACCAACCGGCTGTCCATTCGTTTCATCACCAAGCAATTGATGACATCGCCTCAGATTTACATGTGGTGGGAACATTCCATGACGGAACAATCGAAGCCGTTGAACACAACAGCGCAACGTGGGTGGTGGGAGTTCAATGGCATCCCGAAGACACGGCAGAACACGATGAGCCCAATCAAGGACTGTTCAACGAATTAGTTGCGCGTGCGAAGCGTTGATGACCGCATTCTGATTCATCGCATCGATGTTCGATGACGCTGAGCATCAGAGTGGAACAAAGCGCATCAAACGAGATGCGTTGACCAAAAGATCCGGGAAGAAACCAATCACTAATGCAAACGCCACGGATGCACCAAGAACGATGCGCGCAGGCCATGCCACATTGACCACTTCAGATGATGTGGATTCTTCCATCCACATGCTGACCATGATGCGTAAATACAAGTACGCGCCAATAACTGCACCCACCATGGCCGCGACGGCGATGATGTACGACTCTGCCTCAACTGCAGACTTGATGACACCAAACTTTGCAATGAAACCAGACGTGAACGGAACGCCGGCCTGTGCGAACAACAATGTGCTGAATGCCAACGCAAGAACGGGTTGGTTCTTTCCCAAACCTTTGAAGGCGTCTAGCGACGTTGCATCGTCGTTGTGTCCGGCAATGGTGACCAAAATGGCGAATGACCCGAGAACCAGCATGGTGTAGATGGCGAGATAAGCCATTGACGATGACAAGCCATCACTGCCGCGATGTGAAGCGGCTTCAACACCCACAAGAATGAAACCTGCGTGGCTGACAGACGAATACGCCAACATTCGCTTGACGTCTGTTTGCACAACAGCCATGGTGGATCCAACGAAAATTGTGAGAATCGCCAACACGAAAATAACTGGACGCCAATCGTCAACACGCGTGTTAAGACCCGAAATCAGCAAGCGCAAAATGGCAGCAAAGGCTGCAACTTTTCCTGCGGACGCCATGTAGGACGTCACGGGTGTTGGAGAACCTTGGTAAACGTCTGGAGTCCATACATGGAACGGTGCAGCGGACACTTTGAACCCGAGGCCCACGAGCAACATGCCGATACCAATCAACAGCAATACGTCGTTGTTGCCGTTGGTGATTCCGCGTGACAACTGTTCGGAAACTGCAGAAATAGAGATGCCGCCAGTTGCACCGTAAATAAGAGCAATTCCATACAGCAAGAACGCAGACGCAAATCCACCAAGAACGAAATACTTCAATCCCGCTTCTTGACTTTGTTCACGACGGCGGTCGCTTGCAGCCATCAAGTACAACGACAAGCTGAGAATCTCTAGACCAATGAACAACACAATCAGGTTGTTGGAAGCGACCATGACATTTGCGCCAATGGCCGAAGTTAAAAGCAGTGCATATTGCTCGAGTGGATCACCGTTCTCAACTGCGTGATGAACTGCCATCAGCAGAGCGGCACCAATCACCGCAACAAGAATCACAATGGACGCAAAGACAGAAAAACGATCTTCGGCGATGGCTTCCGACACCAGGTATTCACCCTTGTTGTAATACAACTCGTTCCACCGAATACCGAGGGCAAGCAGCGACCCCGCAGCTGTTGCCAGCGTGATGACCAATGAAGTACGTCGCGGCAATGAAGCAAAGATGCTTGAGAGCAGCAATACGCAGACGCCACCGAGCAGCACCAACAAAGGAGAGAGTTGTGCCCACTGAATTTCAGGGGCTGTGAGTCCAGCAGCAAACATCACTTGTCTCCCTCGGAATGTGAGCCGTCATGTTGAGGCGGAGTTGCACTTGCTGGCGCCTTGTACGTTGAGTTTTCTTCAACGTGAACAATCAGCTTGTTGACTGATGGCTCAATGCGCTCGAGCATCGGCTTTGGGTAGAGACCAGTGAAGCCGATGAGTCCAATGAACACCGCGATAAGTGCGCCCTCTTTCAGCGTGATCTCGGCAAAAGTTGAGTTTGCTTCGTCTGGTTCGCCGTGGAAGACACGTTGGTAAGCCCACAACAGATAGAGGGCAGCCAAGATGACACCGGTAGCTGCGACCACTGTCCACCAACGTGCGGTCTCGAATGAACCAATCAACACCAAGAACTCGCCAACGAATCCATTCAATCCTGGAACACCAATTGAGGAGAGCATGACCACCATAAATGCCGCAGCGAAAATTGGTGCAACTGCTTGAATACCTTTGAGTTCTGCAATGGCACGAGTGTGACGACGCTCGTAGATCATGCCTACTAAGAGGAACAATGCTCCGGTGGAGACACCATGATTCACCATCTGCACCACGCTGCCAGTCAGCGACTGTGACGTGATTGCAAATGTTCCGAGGACGATAAAGCCAAGGTGGGCAACTGACGAATACGCAACCAAGCGCTTCAAATCCTTCTGCATTGTTGCCGCAATAGCACCGTACAAAATTCCGATTGTTGCCAAAGTAAGGAACACTGGCTTTGCCCACACCGTTGCTTCCGGGAACAAATACAGACCAAAACGCAAGAATCCGTATGTACCCATCTTCAGCAACACGCCAGCCAGAATGACCGAACCACCTGTTGGAGCCTGAGTGTGTGCATCGGGCAACCATGTGTGCAGTGGGAACACGGGAACCTTGACTGCAAATGCAATTGCAAATGACACAAATAACCAACGACCAGTGTTGGTGGAGAAACTGGCTTGTTCAGCGATGGTTTCCAAATCAAATGTGAGATAGCCAATGTCGCGCCGCGCCAACGCAGCAGTTGCAACAATGCCCACCAACATGAAGGCCGAGCCGAACATTGTGTACAAGAAGAACTTGGTGGCCGCATAGACCCGCTTGTCGTAACCCCATCCACCAATCAAGAAGTACATGGGAACAAGAACGATTTCGAAGAAAATGAAGAAGAGGAAGAGATCGAGGCTGAGGAAACTGCCCATCACTCCGGCTTCCAGCAACAAGATCCACGACAGGTACCGCTTCTCGTCATGATGTGGGTCAATTCCCAAAATGACCAGCGGGAACAGAATGCCTGTGAGAACCACCAAGAACAATGAGATGCCATCAACGCCAAGATGCCAGGAAATTCCCCATCGTGAAATCCAGTCATGCTGCGACACAAACTGGAAACCCGCATCGTGAGTGTTGAACTGACCCAACATCCACAACGACAATGCACCAGTGGCAACACTGACAACAGAGGCTGTGAGTTTCACATATTCCGGACGACGGTTGCTCATTATGGCGACTGCTACCGCGCCCACTAACGGCAACAGAATCAACAGCGACAAGACAGGGAAAGGCGTTGCCACTTTTGCACCTGCAGCAAGAAGAGTCGATGTCATCAGATCACTCCTCTCAATAAGAACCATGCAAGCATCACAACTACACCGAATCCGATGATGAGTGCATACGAACGAACAAAGCCTGATTGCACCTTGCTGAGCAATCCGCTAGCTGCACGAACTTCTTTACCAACACCCACTACTGCACCATCAACAACTTGTGCGTCGAATGCAGCAATGGCGTCGAAAGCAGCATGGCCTGGCCCCCCTACCAACGACGACACTGTCGAGTCATATCGCCATGCATCAGCCAGAATCTGTGGTTCAACAACCTTGAACTTGCCCTTTGCGTACACCGCAACTGCTGCAATGATGCCACTTGCCGCGATCACAATGGCAAGACCCAACAACAACCACTTGTTGTTGTAAGCCCACGTACCTTTGATGTCGGCTTCGGCGCGGTGAACAACTGGTTCAAGCCAGTGCTCAAGCCAGTGAGTTTCTTTTGAGAACGGCAACTGCATGACACCACCAACCATGGAAAGGCCAGCGAGCACCACAAGTGGAGTCACCATGGTCCAAGGACTTTCATGTGGAGTGTGATCTCCGTGCGCGCCGTGTTCCTCGGAATGATCGTGCCAATTGGCTTTTCCGTAGAACACCATGATGACTTGTCGAGTCATGTAGTAAGCGGTTAACAAAGCAGCGATAACACCAATGAAGTAGAGCGCACGATTATTGGCAAACGCATACAGCAAGATTTCGTCTTTTGACCAAAAGCCAGCGAACGGTGGAACGCCTGCAATGGCCAACCAACCGATGATGAAGGTGAAGCCGGTGATTGGCATTACTTTGCGCAAAGCACCCATGCGACGCATGTCTTGCTCGTGATGCATGCCATGAATCACTGAACCTGAACCCAAGAACAGAAGCGCCTTGAAGAAAGCGTGTGTGACCATGTGGAAAATTGCAGCCACATACGCACCGGAACCAATAGCCAAAAACATGAAGCCCAACTGCGACACCGTTGAGTAGGCCAAGACTTTTTTGATATCGGTCTGTGCGACCGCGATTGTTGCCGCGAAGAGCGCAGTAATTGCTCCGACAGTGGCAATGACATCGCCAGCCCATGGATATGACGCATGCAGGACCGGGGCCATACGCGTGAGCAAGAACACACCGGACGTGACCATGGTGGCCGCGTGAATCAATGCCGAAACGGGAGTGGGGCCTTCCATGGCGTCGGGAAGCCACAAGTACAACGGAAGCTGCGCGCTTTTTCCGCAGGCGCCGACGAACAGCATGAGAGCAATTCCGGTTGCAGTGACAGATGCAAGACCACCGTTTTCTGCCGCATGATTAATTCCTGCGTACGACAATGTTCCGACTGCACTGAAGGCAAGGAACATTGCAACCATCATTCCCCAGTCGCCAACGCGGTTGGTGACGAATGCTTTCTTGCCAGCCGTTGCTGCGGAGTCGCGAGTGTGCCAGAAGGAAATAAGGAAATAGGAACATGCGCCTACTCCTTCCCAACCGAGGAATGTCACCAGCAAGTTCTCGCCCAACACCAACATCAACATGGAGAACACAAAGAGGTTCAGGTACATGAAGAATTTTGGAAACTTCGGGTCTCCATGCATATAACCAATGGCGTACAGATGAATCAGCGAGCCGATTCCGGTGATGAATAGCGCCATGGTGATACTGAGAGGATCAACCAACAGCGCTAAATCGACCTGCAAGGACCCCACGGGAATCCAGGAGAAGAATGTGAAGACATGATTGCGCTTTTCCACAGGAAGCGACAAAAGTTCAAAATATGTGGCAGCTACTACAACGAACGAGGAGGCCGTCATCACTGTTGCCACAACACCTGCGAATGGTTCACCCAATTTGCGTCCGAAGAGAACGATGGTCAAGAAGCCAAATAGTGGCAGTGCAGGTACAAGCCAAATGAGATCCAACATGACGCCGACTACCCCTTCAATGCCGTGAGGTCATCGGCGGTGACACCGCTTCGACGTCGCATGATGGCAACGACGATTCCCAAACCAACAACAACTTCTGCCGCAGCAACCACCATCACAAAGAAGACGACGACTTGGCCGTTGACGTCACTGACCGCAGTTGCCAAGGTAACGAATGTGAGATTGACAGCATTCAACATGAGCTCAATGCACATGAACATGACCAGTGGATTGCGGCGAACCATGACACCGAATGTGCCGATTCCAAACAACACAGCCGCCAAGATCAGATACCAGCTGTTTGTTGGTGTGATAGCAGACAACATGGCGCTCATTTGTTTGCTCCCGTCTTCACACGGCGCGCCATCAACACAGTGCCCACCACTGCAACCAACAGCAAGACTGATGTCAACTCAAACGCAAATACTTGATCACCAAAAATTGAGCGAGCTAGCTGACGAATGTTTTCGTCTGGCTTGTCCACTGTGGTTGGCGAAAGCCCCATGCCTCGTGTGACTAACGCATCTTCAGCCGCAACAATTGCCGCAATGATGATTCCGGTGATTCCGACTCCGACAATCAGTGCAAGTGGACGCTGCACGGTGAGGGGCTCGATGTTGATGTTCTCGGTCTTGTCAACGCCCAACAACATGATGACGAAAAGGAACAAGACCACAATTGCGCCGGCGTAGACAATCACTTGAACTGCAGCCAAGAAATGCGCATTCTGTGCGACGAACATGACTGCGATTCCGAAAAGAGTGAGAACCAAGCTCAATGCAGCATGCACCGGGTTAGACCGCGTAATGACTCCGATGGCTCCACCCAACACCATGGCAGCAGCCAGAACAAACACCACTAGTTCCATTTAGTTGTGCTCCCCTGCTGCATCGCGAGCCTCTTGCGTTGGCTCTGGCGCGCGGACTCCATATCCCAGTTCGCCACTCCAAGAGACCACGCCTTCGAATGTTGCATCACCAGCTGGTGCAGTAGCGCGCATCCAACCTGAGGTGTTGGTGTCTTCACCTTCACGCCAGTCTTCCCATGGCAACTGTTGTGGTTTTCCGTCGTCGCCTACGAGCAATTCATTCTTGGTGTAGATGGCATCACGGCGGTTCGTGAATGAAAACTCGAACAACTTCGATTCCGTGATTGCCTCTGTTGGACACGCTTCAACACACATGTCGCAATGGATGCAGCGGAGGTAGTTGATCTCATACACGAAACCGAAACGTTCACCTGGTGACGTGGGGTTATCGGGATCATTGTCAGCCCCGCGGACGTAGATGCACTTTGCCGGGCAGACACCGGCGCACAATTCGCAACCAATGCACTTTTCCATGCCGTCTTCATAACGGTTCAGCACGTGGCGGCCGTGAAGTCGTTCTGGCTTCTCGATTTTTTCGTCACGGTCATCACGCTTCTTGCGCTTGAACACGCGTCCACCGGAATATTCGGTCGTCACTTTGTTCTTCGCGCCATGCTGACGCATGGTGACAAGGAATCCACCTAAGTAACCCATTAGAAGCTCGCTCCGTCCTTCTCGCGATTACGGCGACTCACAACATGAGCCGCTTGCAATAACGCGTACCCGACAATGAGAACTAACGCAGACGAAACCGTGACAATGGTTTGGTCCCAACCAGCTTCGCGGCCCACATTTTGTGCTGCCAACAACATGAACCAACCGAGCGAAATAGGAATAAGAATTCGCCAACCCAAGTTCATCAATTGGTCGTAACGGAAACGCGGCAGTGTTGCGCGGAACCACACATAGATGTACAAGAAGACAAGCACCTTCAGCAATAACCAGACTGTTCCTTCAAGGGCGTTTGGCAGCAATGGAATGTCAAGAGTTGTGCCACCGATTGCAATCGGTTGTGGTCCACCGAAGAACAACGTGACAATCAACGCCGACATCGTGATGGTGTTCATGAACTCGGCGAGGAAGAACAACGCAAATCGAATGGATGAGTATTCGGTATTGAAACCGCCTACCAATTCTTGCTCTGCTTCCACCAAGTCAAACGGAGGACGATTCAACTCTGCAGTTGCGGCAATGAGGAAGATAAAGAATGGTACGAATCCAGTTGCCACAAAGTTCCAGTCGCCCAGTGTGGATTGCATGTCAACGATTCCGGCAGTGGACAATGTTCCAGAGACCAGAAGCACTGCACCAAGCGACAGACCAAGAGCTGCCTCGTACGACACCATTTGTGCTGATGCGCGAACTGAGCCAAGAAGTGGATACTTCGATCCACTCGACCAGCCCGCCAACATAATTCCGTACACCGCGATTGAAGACACGGCCAACGCAAACAACACACCAACTGGTGGGTCGGCTAATTGCAGTCGAGTCTGTTGTCCGAACAGGGTGACCATTCCGCCGTTGCCATTTCTGAAGTCACCACCAAGCGGAATTATGGCAAAAGCCAAGAACGCCGGCGCCAACGCCAAATACGGAGCAAGGCGGAAGACCAATCGGTCAGCGCGTTCTGGAATGAGATCTTCCTTAAAGAACAACTTGGTTCCGTCCGCAAGTGTTTGCAACAAACCCCACGGGCCAGCCTTGTTTGGTCCGACTCGGTTTTGCATTCCAGCAATAACTTTGCGTTCAAACCACACCATCAACATGGTGGCAACTAGACCCACTACAAAGACGACAAGAACTTTGACAAGAACTATGAGTAATGGGGTCCAGAAGAGGTCTCCCTCTAACAATGGATCGATAGCAAGCTGAGAAATCATGCGACTGACTCGATTCGAACATCAACGATTGATTCGCCGTGACGAATCAGTTCACGAATGTCAGCGCCTGGCTGGTTGAACGGAACAACTGCCGATCCACGTGGAACGCTGTCGGATACAAACACCGGCAGCACTACTGAACTGTGCGCATTTGACACTTTGACGTTTGAGCCAATTGGTGCTCCAACACGATCGAGATCAAGCGGGTGAATTGTGATGCGAGCGCCCGGTGCCAATTGTGACAACGCAGGACTTGTGACTGTGCCAATTGCTTTGTCATACAGTTTGCGACCCACTGACAAACGGAATTCATAGGAATTACGGGCGCCTGCGGGAGCAATGGTGATGGGTGTTCGCACTGGCGAAGATGCTGCGATAACAACTCCGTCGCGCTTGATGGCCACGGATGCAGTGGTAACGCCAAATCCAGGGACGGAGGACGCCATCTTCTTTTGAACATCAGCCAAAGTGATGACTCCGAGATCATGACCCAACATGTCGGCCAACTCGGCAGCAATCATCCAATCAGGACGCGATGTTCCTCGCGCAGTGATCTTCTGAACAACGTTTGTGACACGCCCTTCCAAGTTCATGGTTGTGCCATCTTTTTCGCCATACGCCGCAACGGGGAGTACGACATCTGCATGAGCTGCTGATGGTGTTAAGAATGTGTCGAGTGCGACAACAAACTTTGCGCCAGCAATTCCGCGTCGTGCGAGATCTGCGTCGGGTACATCACTTAATGGGTCGGCACCCAACAAAATGAGACACTCAATCTTGCCACTCGCCGATGCTTCCAAAATTGAGGCTGCATCGTTATTTGCACTTGGCGCAAGACCAACAGTTAATGCGCCACGCACGTTTCCGCGGCGGAGAACTGGCAACACCGTTGCTGTTGGCACGGAACTAAAGACGGCGTCAATTGCAGCCATGACATGCTGTGCAGATTCAGCAAGATTCGCACGACCAGCGACCACTACAACTGGACCTGATGCCAACTGTTGCGCAACATCTGCGTTTGCCAATAACGCCGCAACTTCTGCTGCGCTTGTACCAGCTTCGGCGCGAACCGACTTCCACGCGTTTGACGTTAAGCCAGTCTCTTGTGCCGACACTTCAATAATGCGAATGCGCTTCTTTTGTGCTGCGTCACGCAAACGAATGTGCAATACAGGAAGTTCTTCTTTGAGATCAGGCGCCAACAGGATGACGGTTCCACCTGCACATGCTGAATCAATGGTGGCTTGCGGATAGGAGAAGACAGAAGCAGGTAATCCGTCATCTAGTTGTGCGTCGCGAGCGGTAACACCAAGAGCGTTTGCCAACTGGGCCCACATGAATGCATCTTCGTTGGTGCCACGAGCACCACCAAGAACAGCAATGGAACCAGGTGATGCGAGGCGCAACGCACGAGCAACAGATTCCAGTGCTTCAGACCATGAAATTGCAGCAAACGAATCTCCGGACTTTTGGAGTGGATTCTCAATGCGATCTTCGGAATTGATTGATTGGAAATTGAAGCGACCGCGATCGCACATCCAGCCCCAGTTAACGGGATCACTGTCAACACCTTGATAGCGCAACAGTTCATCACGACTCGATTGCACAACTGTTCGACACCCGACAGAACATGTAGTGCATGTGCTCTCGCGCTGTTCAAGGTCCCATGGACGAGCCTTGAAACGGTAGGGCTGAGCTGTCAACGCACCCACCGGGCAAATTTGCACAGTGTTACCAGAGAAATACGACGCAAATGGCTCGTCTGGGAATGTCATCACCTGTGTGTTGTTGCCACGCTGCGTAAAGCTGATGAGCGGGTCACCAGCCACTTCATCTGCGAATCGCGTACAGCGATCACACAAAATGCACCGCTCGCGATCAAGGTAGACCAAGTCACTGATTGCGATGGGCTTTTCGTAGTGTCGCTTCTCTTCAACAAAGCGACTTTCACCTGCACCATGACTGAACGCCTGGTCTTGCAGCGGACATTCACCACCCTTGTCACAAACTGGGCAGTCAAGTGGATGATTCGCTAACAGAAGTTCAATAATCCCTTCATGCGCTCTCTTCACCTGTGGTGTGTCGGTGCGAACAACTTGCCCATCGGCAACAGGGGTCATACAACTGACCACCATCATGGGACCACGCGGGCCTTCAACTTCCACCAAGCACTGACGGCACATGCCTACGGAACTCATTCGTGGGTGATAACAGAAGCGTGGGATGTATTCATCGGCGCGATCTGCTGCAGCGATGATGAGTTCACCTTTACGCGCAGCAACAGTGCGGCCGTTGATGGTGATGCTGACTGCGTTTGGATCTGGCTCTGGGATGTCGGCCACGTCGGGAGTGTTGTCGATAGTTGTCATTGCGCGACCGCCGTTACAGGAATGTGCACTCTCTTGGTGACTCGAGCTTCAAATTCGCTACGGAACAAAGTGAGTGCTGAATGCACAGGCGCATATGCAGACGGACCAACGAAACAAATGGTGTTCATGCGATACGGGAACGGCACCGAACTGATTCCAAGTTTTTCGTTTGATGCATGCGGGAAAGCGCCGGGACAAATTGATTCGCCCACTTCAAGAAGTTGGTCGAGGTCTGCGTCAGTCCCCTTGCCGTCAACAACACGCGACAAAATTCGCTCTAGCCATGTTCCGCCTTCGCGACATGGAGTGCACTTTCCGCACGACTCGTGTGCGTAAAAACGGGTGAGAGTAAGCGCTGCACGCGGAATGTCGGTGGTGGAATCCATGACCATAATTGCGCCAGATCCCAACATTGAACCTGCTGGTCCCACTTGGCTGGCTTCAAATGGAAGATCTAACTGGTCTGGCGTGAACCACGGTGCAGATCCACCGCCAGGAACGAATGCCTTTAATTCGTTTCCGTTGCGAATTCCTTGACAGAAATCATCTCCGTAGAGCAAGTCACGAAATGTTGTTGTTCCGTTAATGATCTCGTACACACCAGGTCGATTGACATGACCAGAAACAGCCACCATTCGTGTACCTGGTGATGTTGCAGTGCCAATAGCGGTGTATGCAGCCGCACCATTGCGCAAGAGCCACGGCAAGTTAGCCAATGTCTCAACGTTGTTCACGATGGTGGGTTGACCGTAGAGACCAATTGCTGCGGGGAAATATGGAGGCTTCAATCGCGGCATTCCACGGTTGCCCTCGAGACTTTCAATGAGAGCGGTCTCTTCTCCCACTACATACGCGCCGGCACCCCAGTGCAACACAATGTCGACAGAAAATTGGGAACCAAGAATGTTTTTGCCCACGTAACCCGCGGCATATGCATCATTCAATGCTTGTGCAACTCGCTCTTGCGCCAACGCCATTTCTCCACGGATGTACAAGAAGCATTGCGAGAGTCCAGCTGCGTAACACGCAATCAAGCATCCTTCAATCAACTGATGGGGATCTCGCTCCATAAGAAGACGGTCTTTGTACGTACCAGGTTCGCTTTCGTCACCATTGACAACGAGATACCGCGGCCACACACCCTGTGGAGTGAGGCCCCACTTGTTGCCCGCAGGAAATCCCGCGCCGCCACGACCAAGAACGGTTGCATTCTTTACTTCGTCGTGGACATCTGTCGCGGGACGCGATAAGGCTGCGCGCAGACCGGCGTATCCGTCGGTTGCCAAATAACGCTGCAATGTGTGTGAGTCTTCGTACTCAAAACGAGACGTCACAATTTTGGGACGATCACCGGCGTAAAAGCCTGGTGCGTGTGCCCATGTGCCACCGGGATTGCTTGTCATAGTGCAGCCTTCCCATTCATCCATGCTGGACCTTCAGTCACCAACTCAGGATCGACCGCGCCCACTCCACGATCGGCAGGAATGTGTTGACGCGTCACTGCAAGAGTTCCGTGTTGAGGAATTTCGTCTGCGATAGCACCGGACTTCAATTGCTGCACGAGATCGTCAAAGTTTTGAGGAGTGACACGGAATCGATAGCGATAGTTGACCTGAAGGCAAGGGGCTTCGGTGCACGCTGCTTGGCATTCGGCACGTTCAAGCGTGAACATTCCGTCGGCTGTTGTTCCGCCCATGTGAACGCCAAGTGTTTCTTCCGCGTGATGCATGAGTTCTTCTGCGCCCATGAGCGCACATGACATGGTGCCGCAGATGTTGATGAGATATTTACCGACGGGTTCGAACTTGAACATTTCATAGAACGAAGCAGTTCCATATACCTCGGCAGATGTTGCCCCCACCAACTCACCGATGTGAGCCATGGCCTCGTTGGTGACGTATCCGTCTTGTTCTTGAGCAAGATGCAACAACGGAATGGTTGCAGAACGTGGCTTTGGATAACGCGCGATGATTTCGCGTGCAAGACGAATGTTGTCTTCGTTGAGACGAGCCATTATCGATCAACCTCCCCCAACACTGGATCAACAGAAGAAATAACTGCGACTGCGTCAGCAACAAGGCCGCCACGCATCATGTGCGGCAGAGCCTGAATGTTGACGAACGACGGCGCACGCATGTGCATGCGATACGGAGTGGATGAGCCGTCGGACACGATGTAACAACCGATTTCACCACGCGGGCTTTCAATTGCCACATACACTTCGCCCTCTGGCACTTTGAATCCTTCGGTGAAGATCTTGAAGTGGTGAATAAGCGCTTCCATTGACTCGTCAATACGAGCGCGTGGCGGTGGTGTGACCTTCTTGTTTTGAATGCGGAAGTCACCAGCAGGCATACGGTCAAGAATCTGATACACAATGCGCATTGACTCGCGAATTTCGTTGAAACGAATTGCATAGCGGTCATACGCGTCACCATGTTGACCAACAACAACATCAAATTCAACGTCGTCGTAACGCAAATACGGCATCTCACGACGTAAGTCCCATGGAACGCCAGTGGAACGCAAGATAGGTCCGGTTGCTCCGAGTGCCATGGCTTCTCGCGCAGTGATGGCACCAACACCTTGTAGACGTTCGCGCCAGATGGGCTGACCCGTCATCAAGATGTCGTACTCCTCCAAGCGTGATGGAAGATTCTCAAGGATTTCCAAGACGTCGTCGCGCCATCCAGCGGGAAGGTCGGCGGCAAGTCCACCTGGGCGAATGAAGTTGTGATTCATTCGCAATCCTGTGACCTTTTGGAAAAAACGCAATACTTCTTCGCGTTCGCGCCATCCGTACAACATCATAGAGACTGCGCCAAGGTCCATGCCATTAGTTGCCAAGAACAACAGGTGACTGCTCATTCGGTTGAGCTCGGACAACAACATGCGCATCCACACGGCGCGCTCTGGAATGTCTTGATCGATACCCAACAACTTTTCTACAGCTAGCGAGAAAACAAGTTCGTTATTAAGTGGAGACAAATAGTCCATGCGCGTGACATTGGTGCCACCTTGCATGTACGTGAGTGACTCACCGGTCTTTTCCATGCCCGTATGCAGGTAACCAATGATTGGTTTGCAACGCAAGACTGTCTCACCCTGTAACTCAAGCATGAGTCGAAGAACACCGTGAGTACTGGGGTGCTGTGGCCCCATGTTGATGATCATTGTTTGATCTTCAGGTGCCTCTGTTTGTACTTCAGCCAACTTCGCTGCTTCGGCTTCGCTCATACGAAGCACCGCACCTACTTCACGGAAAAGTTCTTTCGGGCTGAGTTCACTGCGCGCCCGCAGTTCTTGGCCACCCTCATGTGTACCGGCAGATATCACAGTGCTCATGAATTAGACCCCTTGAACTGAACCGGAATTGATCCTTGGTCGTAATCCTTACGAAGTGGATGACCATCCCAGTCTTCTGGCATCAGAATTCGAGTCATGTCAGGGTGGCCATCAAACGAGATGCCGAACATGTCATATGTTTCGCGCTCGTGTGCTTCTGTTCCAGGATGAAGGTCGAACAGCGAAGGAAGTTTGGGGTCAGCTTCAGGCACCTGAACACGAATGCGAATACGTTCACGTTGCGTCAGTGACAACAAGTTGACCACTACTTCAAAACGCTCAGGCTGAACATTGGCGCCAACTGTTCGGTTAGGCAGATTGAGATAATCGACACCTGTGAGATCGACACACATATCGAATCCGTCGGCAAGTAGCGACTTAACGAGCGACAAGTAGTTGTCTCGAGTCGCGAGAACTACCTTCTGTCCACGCGATAACACCACCGGGCATCCGTGAAGCGTCTCGACAGTCTCCACCATTGTCTCGTCGGCTTGGCTCATAACTACTTCGATCCAAGCGAAACGGCAATAGGCGCAGAGGTCTCCGGCTCAAGATGAACTTCAGCACCTGCGCCTGTAGCGGAACGACGACGCATGATTTCGCCGTCTTCAATGAGTTGGTGCAACGTCTCAATTGCATGAATGAGAGTCTCAGGTGTAGGCGGACAACCAGGGGCATACACATCGACGGGAACAACTTGGTCAACGCCTTGAACAATTGCGTAGTTGTTGAACATGCCGCCACTGGATGCGCACACACCCATTGAAATGACCCACTTGGGTTCCATCATTTGGTCGTAGACCTGACGCAACACGGGGGCCATCTTCTGGCTGACTCGACCAGCCACAATCATGATGTCGGCTTGGCGTGGAGATGCGCGGAAAACTTCCATCCCGAAACGCGAGATGTCGTAGTGCGACGACCCTGTGCCCATCATTTCAATGGCGCAACATGCAAGACCAAAAGAAGCAGCCCAACTTGAACGTGAACGTGACCACTTCACCAAATCTTCAATGCGTGCGGTGACGAAGTTGTGTTCGATTCCACCGAGACCGTCGTCCAATACATTCTGAACAAGACCCATTACGCGGCCTTTCCATCTTGTGGTGCACGACCTTCGGTACCAACAACACGAACCGTACGACGTGGTGCAATCTGTGGTCCGTCTGCAACATTGTCGCTACCGTTCGCGCGCTTCAACGGGCCCCAATCGAGAGCGCCGCGCGCAACCATGTAGACGAATGCAACGAAGAACACCGTGCTAAACGCAATCATCTCGAAAAATGCAAACGTTCCGAGGAATTCACGATCAACCGCATACGGGTACGCAAAAATAAGCTCGATATCAAACATGACGAACAACATCGCGATGACATAGAAGCTGACGGGGAAACGTTCTGGTGGTTCGCGACCAGGAACAATTCCGCATTCGTACGGAGCTTCTTTTGCAGTGTTTGGTCGCTTCGGTGCGAGCAAACGCGACGCAATGAGACTGAGAACACCAAAAAGTACAGCCAGCACCGTTAGGACAACGATGGGGAGGTACTGACCCATGGGTTATGCCGCCGGTGCCTTCAGCGCAAGGTTGGTCTTCAAAATTGCTTCACGGCGATGAAGAACCCATGCCAACAGGAAGAAGATGATTCCCGAACCAATCGCAATCAAAATTGCTGGAAGTCGACGCGCACCAAGATCACGAATCATGATCACATAGCGGTGAGGCTGAGTGGTGTCGATTTGTGCTCGAGCAGGGGCGCGACCTGGTTCCACACGCTGTTCCACCAATGGTGCAACTTCAACGATGGAATAACGAGGTTTATGGAAAAACGCAAAGAAGTCGAGTGATTCACCAATTTTTGGATAACGCTCGCCACCCTTGTCGAATACCGCTACTGGGGTGTATTCACCAGCAGAAAATTCTTCAGCTTCAATCTGCAGAATTTCGTCAGCTGATGCAACAGCCTGACCGCGACGTGGGTCGGAGTCTTCAAGGATTGTCCAACCGTCTGCAACGAGTGTCTCAGACACCTTCTTTGCTGCAGCTGGTGCATCGAGACCATCGGTGTTGATTGGAGTGTCAATGACTTCGGTTCGATTCAGCAAAGAGCCGTCTCTCACAATGGTGATGGGTTCAGCAGGTTCCCATGTTGGCACCGGACCACTGAGACCAATTCCGTAAATGGCCCAAATAATTGCCATTGACATCATCCAACCTGCGAAGGCGGTTGCCGTGATGAGAAAACCAAGGCGAGCACCAACGTTTGTTCCGATGATGAGATAGGTGCCGCCAATCAGCACCACAAACATGATTGCGGTAACGACTACGCCACGAAGACCGGGTGAGAAGTCAATGGAGAGAAGAGCCGACAACATCACAGACCTCGCACGTATTCAACGATCAATTTAATTTGTTCATCGGTGTACATCTGACCGAAGCCAGGCATACGACCGCTTCCCTGACCTTGTTCGCCGTAACGCTTTCCATATTCAGAACCAGACTTGATGAAGTCGATCATGTCGCTTTGCTTCGGGAACTGGCGGATAGTTGAGCCGCCGGTGAGGTTTGGACCAAAGGCGCCACCGCCAGTTGCTTGAGGATCACCGTATGACCAGCCCTTTGTGTGACAACGTGCGCAGTTGTAAGCACCGCCGCCAAGATCAAGGTTGAACAATGCTTCACCAATGGAGCCATACACATTTGCAGTCACGAGACGCTGTGCTTCCTTCATGATGTCGGCATTGTTCTTTTCAGGCAATTTTCCAGTGTCACATGTTGGGTAGTAGTACGCACGTGTCTCTTCACATCCCTCTTGCGGAATCTGAATTGACTTCATGTAATCGATCAATGTCTGGATCGCTTGATCTGTGAGCGGACCGCCACCGATAGTTCCCCACGCAGACATTGGCGAGAATGGGCGACCATAGTTAAGGATAAAGCGAACTTCGTCCTCGCTGAAGCGATACATCACCGTGTTCAGTGCGGGAGCTTTCCATGACACAGACTTCACTTCGCCTGTCTTTGGATCGGTGACTGCATACGAGGCAACACCACCTGTTGCGTTCATGCCGCCGTGACATCCCGCGCAGTTGAAGCCACCATCTGCCGTTGCAGCAAACAACTTGGATCCCCACTTCACGAAACGCTTTTCAAATCCAAACTGTGCTTCTGCTTGACGATTTGGTTCAAGCACCCAATACAGCGGCAACGAAATCGTGATGATGACGAGGAACAACAAACCAATGAGTTGAACACGCTCGAGTCGTGGACCTTCTAGTTCTTCGTCGTCGTAATACGGACGGCGGTTAGCGGCGAGTTTCTGCTCTGATCCGACTTCCGCGCGGCCTTTGCGAATGTTGAAGAGTCCGTACAGAACCCAGCCACCCACTGAGACCAGCAGGATGATCCATGCAATTGAAGTGCTGGTTGCAGCCAACATGATTTAGTGACCTCCTGATGCGCCCACGCAGTGTGGGCCTTCAGCTTCTTGACCAGTTGTGTTCACACCAACAGCGGGACCAGCGAACACCGCACCGGTGTCGATGGTGAGTTGTCCATTGCTGATGGAGACGCCGAAGCGGTCCATTCCGCGAGGTGCAGGGCCAGCCTTCTTTTCACCAACGCGGTTGTACTGCGAGCCGTGGCACTGACATTCAAACCACTGTGATGACTTGCATTCTGGAATACGGCAACCAAGGTGTGGACACTTCTGATACAGCGCAACAATTCCTTCTTGCATTCCGCCAAACACTGCTGCTTGTGCACCATAAACAGCCTGACCTTTACCAAGCGCTGTCTTTGGATACTCAGTGACCCATGCACGAGCTTCGGCGATGTACAAGAACCCCTTGTTCGAACGAATGTTGGAGATGATGTCGTTGACATTGCCCGCATTAATTTTTGAACCAAAGCCGCCTTCAGCGCCCTTCCACAAGAACGCAAGAACTGACGCACCGAACGCACCAATGCTTGCACCCATCAAAGTGACTGCGGTGCGGTTGAAGAACATACGACGAGAAACACCAAGTGCTTCTGGATCAGGAGCAACAAACGGCGCAACTTCCGCAGGAGCAGCTTTTACTAATTCACCACCGCGAGCAGACGCTTCAACTTCGCGACCAGTTGCGGCTGTAGCACCAACCTTTGCCTTGCGATCGCGTGAGCGAGTCTCGCGAGACAGTGCACCTGCGCCACGTACATCGGTGCTACGCGCCGTGGTGAATACAACAATTGCGCCGAACACAATTGCGGCAACCACCACGATGGCGATTACGAATCCTGTACTCATGACTGTGTTGTTCCTTGTCTGTCTTTACGTCGATTAGTTATTGCGAGAGTTGAGAATCACAACTCGAAGAAGATGCCGTCGCGCCATGGGAATGTGAAGGCAAAACCTGGGCCGCGGAAGAATGAACCGATGATGGTGAGCACTGCCCAAAACATCAAGAACATGGTCATCATTGCTGTCATGAACTTGCGATCCTCTGGCTTGTTCGATGCATTGCGATCCATGTATGGAGCCAAGATGAGTGCGACAAGTCCGACACCAGGAAGCGTCACACCGGCCACCATTGGGTGGAACATGGTGAGCAATTCCTGAAGACCAAGGAAGTACCACGGCGCCTTTGATGGGTTTGGCGTGTTGTTGAAGTCTGCCGCTTGAAGAAGTGGAGCGTTAACAACCCACGAGAACACAAACAGAAACGCAGTCAATGCCAAACCGGCAACAAACTCCACAGCCAACAGGTGTGGCCATGTGTGGACTTTGTCAACAGGTGCAGCTTTTGCTTCCTGAATGGAGCCTGACTTCACCACTGTCAGCAAGCGCTGAGTGTGTCCGCCTGGGCCAGCACCAACGGGTACTTGACCAGCGGGAGCTGCTGCCACAACAGCTGCACCAGACGACGCAGCCTTAGTGCGATCGAGCATCGCGTCTGGAATGCGGTCACCACCTGCCGACGCACCAGCGTCACCAGATGATCCTGCAGCTTTGTCGCGAGCCGCCTGTGCTCGCTTCAAAAGGTGTTCGGGGATTTCAGTCATTGTTCGTTGTCCCTTTCACTCACAGAGGTCCAGAAATTCCGCCGTCTTTACGAACACGCCAGAAGTGGATGGCCATAAAGATGACGATGACGAAGGGAAGCATGAGCACGTGAAGCACGTACCAACGCAAGAGAGTTTCAGATCCGATTTCCACGCCGCCCAACAGAACGAAGCGAACTTGCGAACCAACTACAGGTGAGTAACCCATCATGTTGGTACCCACGGTGACGGCCCACAGTGCCAACTGGTCCCATGGCAACAAGTAACCGGTGAAGGACAACAGCAAGGTGAGTGTGAGCAACACAACACCAATCACCCAGTTGAACTCACGTGGTGGCTTGTATGCACCGTGGTAGAACACGCGTGCCATGTGCAAGAACACGCTGAGCACCATGATGTGCGCGCCCCAGCGATGCATATTTCGAATCAGCAATCCGAAGGTCACCGATGTTTGCAACGTTTGGATGTCTTGCCATGCGTTTGCTCCGGTGGGTCGATAGAAGAACATCAAGAAGATGCCTGTCACCGTGAGCAAAATAAACACGAAGAAACTGAGGCCACCAAGACACAGCGTGTAACTGACTTTTACCGCGTGTCGCTTCACCTTGACAGGGTGCAAGTGATACAGCACCGAGTTCATGATGACGTACGAACGGTTACGAGGACTATCGGTGTAGCCCTTGCGGAAAATTGAACCAGGGCGGAAGATGGAGTTCCACGCTTGGCTGCCCTGAATTTGCGAGCCAAGTTTTGCGGCACGCTCTTTCAGTGTTGGGCGGGGGTTGTCAAGCACTTTTGCCATTATTCATTCACCTCAGAGGCGCATTCCATAGCCGTAGCCATGATTGTTTGTTCGGGTATGACTGTCTCCATCTGGTGACGGCGCGCCGGCCTTCCCCAAGATGATGACTCCAGTAGGACAGCGGTCAACACACAGTGCGCAACGTGTGCACACATCGTCGTCAATGATGAAGATGACGTTGTCAGAAGGGTCTTCGCCAGGCAACTCGGTGCCTTGTGCTTCTGCAACAGCGTCGGGAGTCACCATGTGAATGCATTTCCATGGGCAGATGTCGACGCATCCTTCGCACATGATGCATTCGCTTTGGTCGATGTGAATGAACTGCTTCGGCTTTACTGCGCGACCGAGATAGTCAGCATCAACTTCAACAAGTTGATACTCAGTTGACCACTCTGGCATTGGTGGATTGGCGTCAGTGCGTGCCATAAGACTTCAGCTCTTTCGTACCAAGGGGCGACCGTACGACGATGTTTCGAGTTCTTTGCCAGTGTTTTCGCCGCGCTTCTGCCACCACGCAAAGAGATAGATCATGAGCGCAATGAAGTACACGTGAATGACAATGACGATGATGTCGCGAAGTGCTTCATAACTAACGGTGAACGGAAAATTGCCGCCACCAGCCTTGTGCTTCAAGATGTCGAATGGTCCGTAAATGAGTTTGTCTTTACGCCAACCGAGGTCGTTGTCTGCATGAACAATGAATTGGTGTGGAACAACACCAAACGCAAGAAACAACGCGAAAAACACATACACGCTGCCCACCATTGCTTCACCCCATGTTGTGGGCTTGCCAACAGGGCGACGCTTCCCGAGAGGGATAACAGCAAGTCCCATCGCCGTTGTAAAAACGAGGGAAAACAAAAATGCCTGGTTCATTCCGGGCCATTCGAGGATGTCAATCGCGATCATGGACTGTGTTTCTTCTCCGGTCCTGGTGACGGTGTGGTCCTTGGGGGTGCCTAAGCACTTAGAACACTAGCCACCACGGTGGCCATCCGACCTATTTCCGAAATAGCAATATTCGTCACCTCACTGGGGTGAAAACTCGCATCACCCTTTGTGCTTTTGTGCTTCCGAAGATTGTGTATTTGTGAAAATTAGCAGGTGAGGGGTGCCCGTCGTAGACCATGGTCACATGTCCTCTCCGTACGGATAATTGCGGTCAGAGGCACAAATTTGTCTATCGTGGAGAGGTCAGACACCGACTACAGCCAACATTCGGTTGGCTTTGGGGTCTGCACAGGTCGTCCGAGAGGTAATAGAAGTGACCGAGATCCCCGAGCATCTTCTCAATCGTTCCAAAGCACGTCGCGCTGAAGCGTCGGGCCAGGCATCATCCGATGCAAGCCCAGCGGTTCAAGCATCGGCCACACCTGCAGCTGCTACACCAGCAACTCCGGCCGTTCCGTCACAGCCAAAGCCGGTTGCACCAGATCCTGCATACGTTGTTGCTGCCAAAACACGCAAGAAGATTCCGTTTTGGGCAATGTCGGCGTTATCGCTGTTGCCATTGTGGGCGTTCATGTACCTATGGGCACTCACACCTGAAGACAAAGTGGTCGAAGGTCCGCGATCAATCGGTGCAGCTGTGTACGCAGGTTGCTCCGGTTGTCACGGTGCTGCCGGACAAGGTGGTGCGGGACAAGTCCTTCACGAGGGTGAAGTCATGAAGACATTCCCACACATCGAAGACATGTTGAACTTCGTATATGTAGGAAGCCAGTCGTTTGTCTCTGAAGGACTTCCTACGTATGGCGATCCAAACCGCGAGGGTGGAGCCCACAAACCATTGGGATACAACGGAAACGTGATGCCGGCCCAAGGACCCACTGCGGGTGGCGGACTTTCTGAAGCTCAAATCTTGGCTGTTGCATGCCACATTCGTTACGACCTCTCTGGTGCAGATCCCGCATCTGAAGAGTGGGCATCTGAATACGCCGAATGGTGCTCACCCGAGTCAGAGATCTTCAAGGCTCTTGAAGAAGGCTCTGCGAACTTCAACAACATCGATGAAGTCTTCAACATGTTGGAGAAGAAGCCCATCAAAGTGGGCACCACCGCACGCCTCGGTTCAAGCAAGTAACCACACGCGTTTCAACGCGTTTATGTAACAAGGTTTGCTTGTTACTTCACGCACGCAACTGACACAACGTTGTCGGTGGTGAGATTCACCAATGATGTGCTGCGATCATCTGGGAACTGCGTAATGAAGTCGCGAAGGTTTGATGTGTCGACATCTTCACACTGTCTCTTCACAGGCGTTGCAAGCTTTACCACCCAACCATTGCGCAAAATTCCTTCGTCGCCATTGGCCTGCATATCAATCAAACCGGGCAAGGTTAAAAATTGTGTTCCGTTCGCTGCATCGGCGGGAACAATCGCGAACCACACAACAGCTTCCCCCAACATGTCTGCAAGCAAGACACACGCATTCGGTGTTGTGAAGTTGGAACAACGCGGAACAGTGTCGTAATCGTCTTCCATTGTCCCAGGCAAAATGGAGAGAACTCGCAAATCGTCAAGCGCCAGTTGAACAGTTCCTGAGACGTTCTGTGGCCACTCAGTTGCTGCAGCGTCAGTGATCACTGATGAAACGCTTGCCACCAAATCAATTGTGCGCAACACGTCGGTTGGTTGTAGATCGCTGGAGTTGTTCAACGATGCATAAACGCCGTTACCCAATAACAGAGCCGCAACTCCGGAAACGATTGCAACAATAAGGCGACGCCGTCTCATTGATTTTGCGCATTCAGGCTGAAGGTCACCCGTACAGTCTTATGCACTGACGGGGCCAGTGTGGCCGTCAGGGGAACTAGCCGTTGCGTTGTCAGTACGACACTGCTCGTAATAACTGAGAATCTGCAGTTCGAGCGCCAAATCGACCTTACGGACATTGACCCCAGCAGGAACCGCTAGTACGACCGGGGCAAAGTTCATGATTGATCCAACACCAGCTTTGACAAGTGCATCGGCAGCCTCTTGTGCGTGCTGGGCGGGAGTTGCGATGATTCCAATGCTGACTGACTTGGACAAGACAATCTGAGCGAGCTCGTCGGCGTGCTTCACGCGAACACCACCTACTACCGAACCAATCTTTGATTCGTCTTTGTCGACGACACCAACAACATGAAAACCGCGTTCGCTAATTCCTGAAAAATTGGCAAGCGCTTGACCTAGGTTTCCTGCACCCACGATGACAACAGGCCATGACTGATTCAAACCAAGTTCACGCTGAATTTGGTACATCAGAAACTGAACGTCGTATCCAACACCACGCGTTCCGTATGTTCCCAAATACGACAAGTCTTTACGAACCTTGGCTGCATTGACTGCAGCAAGTTCGGCAAGTTGTTCACTAGACACTTGCGATGTCCCCTCGTTAGTGAGGTCAACAAGGATGCGCAAATATACGGGCAGTCGCCCGAGTGCAGCTTCTGGAATTTTTCGGCGGGGGGAGTCCGACATCACCCTTCACGCTATTCGTTCGTGCACACATTCACTAATTCGGTGCGCACTCCCCTAGCCTTTTGTGGCGTGACCTTGAACACTGCTCTTGCTGCAGCTTCCACCATCGTGGCGGTCGCATTCGGTCTCAGCACCTTTGATCGATGGCTACGTCGTCGTCGTCCTCATGAACTTGCGTGGTCCATCTCTATGGCTTTGTTTGCGGTTGCGTCAATTGCGCTCTGGTGGGCTGAGGGTCACGGCTGGAACAACGAATCGTTTCGCGTGTTCTTTGCATTTGGCGCAATCGTCAATGTTCCATGGCTTGGACTTGGCACCGTGTATCTGCTCGCTGGACCAAAGGCGGGCAACATCACCCTTCGGTCACTTTTGGCGTTCAGTGGCTTTGCAGTTGGTGTTGTACTGACCGCTCCACTTCACGGCCGCATCAATCCCACAACACTTCCTACTGGAAGCGAACATTTTGACCCATTGCCGCGAATTTTGGCTGCTGTTGGTTCTTCTATTCCTGCTCTCATCATTTTTGGCGGAGCAATTTGGTCTGCATTTCAAGTTCTGCGCGGACGCACCCCGGCGTTGACTGCGTCGGCAACTCGGTCAGTTCGTTCGGCGCGTCGCCTTGCCCTGGGAAATGTCTTCATTGCTGCAGGCGCCGCCATTTTGTCGGCAAGTGGAACTTTCTCTGCACGACTAGGTGCCGACACATCGTTCGCTATCACGTTGTTCACTGGGATTGTGGTGTTGTTTATAGGATTTCTCATTGCAAGCAATGCCACCCATTCGGTCAACGCAATGCGTACCGCTGCACCTTCCCGCTGATATTTCGCGGCAGCGCATCAACAAACAAAATCTTTGACGGGCACTTGTAGCGCGCCAATTTTGTACGACAAAAATCGACGATTGCTTCTTCGTCAAGATGAACGCCATTGCGCGACACCACATAGGCACGCACTGCTTCGCCAGTGTGTGGATGCGGCGTACCCACCACTGTGGCTTCGGCAATGTCTGGGTGAGACATCAGAATGCCTTCCACCTCGGCAGGAAAAACATTGAACCCCGACACGATGATGAGGTCTTTTGCGCGATCAACCATGAAGAGGTGCCCGGCATCATCAACAACTGCAATGTCGCCAGTCTTTAGCCAACCATCGGCTGTGAGTACACGAGTTGTGGCTTCTTGATCATTGAGATATCCAGCAAAAATATTCTCGCCACGAATCCAAATTTCGCCGCTGTCACCAACAAGTACATCGTCTCCATTTTCATCGACGAGACGTAGTTCAATTCCAGGAACGGGACGACCAATGGAGCCAGGAGTCCATTCCATTCCGATAGATGTTGTGACCACGGGTGCTGCTTCCGTTAATCCGTATCCCTCGTGTATGTGTAGACCGAATCGCGCAGCAATGGAATGTGCAACTTGCTCTGGAAGCTTCGCTGCTCCCGACAGTCCAAGGCGAATGTTGGCGAATCCATCGGGGTTGGGATGATCAAGTTGTGCGAGTGCCATCCACATACTGGGGGCGCCAGGAACAACTGTGATTCCGCGCTCAATAAAGGTCTCCATGGCCGATACAGGATCAAAACGTTGCACCAAGACAACTGATGCCCCACCCGCCAACGTCAGACCCAACACAACGTTCAGGCCAAAAATGTGAAACAGGGGTAATACCCCAAACAGAACGTCAGATGGAGAGATGTGTTCAGCAACATTTGCTTGACGAATATTGGTGAGCAAATTGTTGTGAGTGAGAATTGCAGCCTTGGGTGCTCCGGCTGTACCGCTAGTGAACATGTACACCGCGGGGTGTTTGGGTTCAACCTCAACAATGTCTACGGGTTCTGCAGTAAGGAACTCATCAATGGTGTGTGCACCATCAATTTCATGACCTTCGGTTGAGATAACTATGCGTATTGCTGATGTAGTCACCGTAGGAATGAGTTTCCATGCGGCAACAGCGGCCGGCTCAATGACCACTGCAGTTGGCGACACAACAATGAGTTCTTTTTCAATCTCGGGTGCAGGACTAGTGGGATTGAGTGGAGCAACAATTGCGCCAAGGCCAATTGCGGCCAAGTACGACACCACGAAGTAACGGCTGTTGCCACACAGCAATACAACAACGTCTCCTTGAGACACACCGAGGCGTCGCAGTTCTCCGCGCATGGACGCAACTTGTGATCGAAGTGCGCCGTATGTTGTGGGCCGACCACGGCTAATGATGGCGACTGCATCATCGGGATGAGTATCGATGATGTGAGCCAGATTCATGAAGTGCTCTCTTACAACATCAATAAGTTCACGATTGCTGCAGCCATTATGACGCCCAACAGAAGCGCAATTGTGAGGGTGGTGGCGGGGCGCATGTGTATGACCCTACTGCGATTGACGAAGATTGACGAATGTGGTGGACGCGGCATCGCCTGCGAAGACAAGCACTGCGTCGCCAGCCTGCAAACGAAGGCTTTGCGCTGCAGAACCACGGTCAAGTGCAAGTGCCAACATCCCGTATGAATCAATCACTGCCCCAATGGCTCCGCCGTCAATGTCGGCAAAGTGCGAGACAATCCGTGCGCTACGGACGTCTTCGTCAATGACCAGGCGCAATGTGGTTCCGAAATGAGAAACATCGTCGGGGCCAACATTCAATTGACAGTTACCGAATGTGTCAACCCATGTCACTTCGCACCGCAATCCTTCACCATGCAATGGATGCGTTTCGGCGGACGGAACTGGAACAAGTCCAGGCATCACACTTGCGGTATCAATTTCTTGGCCAACATCTTCAAGCAATCCGCCATTTGCAAGATGTGCAGCGACAGGCGCAAAGATGTCGCGCCCTGCGAACGTTGTTCCTGGTGCACCCAAGTGCAGGTCGGTGTTCGACAATTCAAATGCCCTGTCGGCACCGCCAGCCATTGCAATGCCGGGAGCGAGTAGTCCGTTGTCTGGACCCAAGAAAATGCCGTTCCCGCCTGCTACTTCTACGGCAATTGCACGACGTGATGAACCAACGCCGGGATCAACAACTGCAATCACAATTCCGGCTGGAACGTATTGCACTGCACGTGCCAACGCAAGAGAACCGGCACGCACATCAAAAGGTGGAATGCCGTGAGTGAGATCTGTAATACGCGCATGTGGCGCCATGTCGGCCAACACACCTTTCATCACACCTACAAATTCATCGGTTACTCCGTAATCAGTAAGCAACGAAATGTGTGAATGCATCCCTTCACGATATGGGCGTGACAGTTCTGCACATCACTCAACATCAACAATCGACTGGCGAGTTATTGACCCTGAGTGAAGAAAACGAAAAGGGCCGGTGCCAACCCCCCGACGGCACCAGCCCTTTCGGCGCTGCTCATTGCTGAGCGCGACTCCCGGATCCGGTGAACCCGTCTCCGGTGACCTGTGTCACAAACACTACACCGAGCCTTGGTGAAATTCACAAATCAATCGGCGGAATTTTTGCGGGTCTATTTGCCCAATTCCGCGCTTCGTGCAGCCGCCGCCCGCACTACTTTGTTCACGATTTCACGAAGTCCTGCATTGTTGAATTCGGCAAGTCCAGCCGCGGTTGTTCCATTGGGTGACGTGACTCGCTCACGCAAGACCGCTGGTCCATCTGGTGAATCAGCCAACAACATTCCCGCACCGCGGAAAAGCTGGCGCACCAGTGTGAGTGCGACATCGTCAGGCAAACCCTCCGACCGTGCAGCATCGACCAATGCTTCCGCGAGAAGAAAGACATATGCAGGACCTGAACCGGCAACTGCAGTCACCGCATCCATCTGTGACTCAGGAACTCGCACCACAACACCCACTGCATGCAGCACATCTTCCGCCCAAGCAAGATCCTCGTCAGAACACTGAGAACTTCCACATATTGCGGTGACACCTTCACGGACGAGAGCGGGCGTGTTGGGCATGGCTCGCACCACCGAACACTGGGGTCCAGCTGCTGCTTGCAATGCAGACGAAGAAATTCCTGCAGCAATGGACACAGCACGAGGAATTCCAGCCGCAGCAATCTGTGCGCACACAGCGACTGCGTCAGCTGGTTTTACTGCAATTACAGCCCCATCGGCCGGGACAACGGTGGTTTCGACACGCACGCCGAATTGCTGTTGGAGTGCTTCACGTTTCTGTTCATCGAGTTCAACAACTGCAATGCTGGCGGGCTCCCAGCCAGAGTGAAGAAGACCACCCACCAGAGCGGCCCCCATGTTTCCTCCGCCAACAATGACAAGACGCGCTCGAGACATGTCTTTGAGACTAATGCGGGGGTGCCGAGACGGAACTGGCTTCCCCGACCAGCCCGTCCGGCGCGGGTATGTGCGCGAAAGAAAACAGGGGGCGGAATCTACGCCGAGAAATGACTGGCGAAGCCGATTCGAATGATGACGGGGAACACCCGCTCCACTGTGGCGTACAACGTTCCGATGACCCGATCGAGTTCTTCTTCCACAACGATGCGCAGTGGCAATTCGCCCCGCAAGAAGATGGCATCTTCTAAGCCAATGGAAAAATGCGCACCAACAAGAGATTCATTTCGGCGCAGAACATGTTCATACAACTGTTCTGCATTCTCTTCTGGGGCAGGCATCACATAGGTCTCATAGCGAAGAGTTCTCTGGCCCAATGTGAGCCACACAGTGGTGAACTCTTTGTTCTCACCACGCATACGTACGTACCAACGCCGTTCACCAATTTCGCCGCGATCGACCGACACGATTGTGTCGTTGCGGTCTTTCATCTGCAAAAGCCATTGCGTGATATGACCTTCAAGAACGTCGAGTTCGTGAGCTCCAAAAAGATCGCTCATAGTGCTACTTGCACACCACGCGATCACGCGACGTGAGGTCTGCGTATGCACGGCGAAGGCGCGCCGCGGCAAAACTCCAGGTGTATCCGCGTGCCCGTTCAGCGGCGTTCACCGACAAACGAGACTGAAGCGCAGGATCGTCAAGAATTTGTGCGATGTGTCGAGCAAACATTTCTGGTTGGCGATCCGCCACCAAAAATCCGGTGCGTCCATGTTCCACAATGGTCAACAAACCACCAACTGCATTAGCAACTACAGGAGTTCCACACGCTGCAGCCTCTAACGCCACAAGGCCAAAACTTTCGCTTCGACTGGGCACTAACACAACATCGGCGGCGCGGTAGTACGTGGACAAAATGTGGTGTGCTTGCGGTTCAACAAAACGAACTCGCGATTCAAGGCCGTATTCCTGAATGAGTGACTGCACATGGTGAATTTCATGTTGACCATCGGTGCCACTTGCGCCACCAACAATGAGCAACATGGCGTCTGGTCGACCCAACGCAGCCAGTGCTTTCACCGCAACATCGGCTCCTTTGAGTGGCTGAATTCGACCAACGAACAACAACACCGGACCATCTCCAAGATCGAGTGCCTTGCGCGCCCCCCTTTTATCCCCTGGTGCAAAAAAGGCGTGTTCAACACCAGGTGCAACAATTTCGATTCGGCCAGGCGGATTGCCATACAGCTCTGTGAATTGCCGTTCTTCCTCTGTACAACTAACGCAGATTGCGTCGGAACAACCAATGACCTCTGTTTCGGCTCGTTCGCGCAATTCAGATTCAGGATCGCCGCCTAATGCTTTGACGCGCGCAAAGGTGTGAAACGTACTGACAAGCGGGACGTTGAGTTCATGTTTCAACGCATGTCCTGCTAATCCGCTTAGCCAATAGTTGGCATGAATGACATCGGTTCCACCATTCGCTTGAATGTGATGCAGCACATTGTCGGTGAACTGGGGAACAACATCAACAAGGTTGTCTTTGGGCATGTCAATGTCGCCCGCTGGAATATGGACAACACGATGGTTTGGCTCCACAACAATCTCAGCAGGAAGGTCATCCCTCCACGCACGTGTATATGTGGTGCAGTCAACTCCTGCATGCGCCAAGCCTGAGACGAGTTCACGCACATATACGTTCATGCCTCCACCGTCGCCCACACCTGGCTGAGCAAGTGGCGACGTGTGAAGCGAGAGAATGGCTACGCGACGCATGCCCTATAGAACCTATCTAAGGCTCTGGTCATTCCCTTCGGCGGACGCCGTGGGCTGGTGAGACTCAGCGGTTCCAACGAATGATCGATACACCGACAGCAAACTGGCCTTTTGTTCTGCGGTGAGTTTCACATCGGCACTAATGGCTTCGGGAACAGAACTGACTTCGGGTGGAGTTCCGTCAAGAATGCCAGCGCGAACGTAGAGCGTTTCTGCAGAAATCTCTAGCGCACGAGCAATCTGCTGCAAGATGTCGGCTGATGGTCGTCGAATTCCGCGCTCAATTTGAGAGAGATAGGGATTTGACACGCCAGCAGCACGAGCGAGATCACGAATGCTCTTTTGTGCTGATTCACGCTGAAGGCGAATGAACTCGCCAACGTCATGCAGCGCGTCACCAGGTCGCAATGCCATGAACTTATTTGTCTTTCACCACGGCACCGGCGCCGCCTTCGCGAACGCGTTGAACAAGTTCGGCTGTGAGTGCATCGATTTTCTCGAAGAGTTGATGACGTTGCTGAGAGCAAGTCTTTTCAAACATTGTGAGTGCATCGCCCAATTCATCGAGCGATGCATCATCCAGATTTTCCATTGACTCAAACTGATAGTGCGCGCTCACCGCATCGAGTTCTTGCACTAATGGGTGGTCTGAAGCCACGTTTGTTTCACGCGGTGGGCGGGCGCTTCCTCCACCGTGTTGCTGACCAAATACATCGGCAAGTCGTTCGGCCAACGATGCAGCTGGTTGCTCGCCACCCGACGCGCGTCGACGTTGTTCGTCGCGTACCAAGTCCAATCGACCTTGCGCTAAGCGTCGAACGAATGAAATTGCATCTTCTTCACCTTGCAATGCATTGCGCTCGGCACGAATGTCTGCAACAGAACGTGATTGATCGTTTGTCATCGCATGCCTCCAGACACTGGCGGAAGTACCGCTACCTCATCTTTATCGCTCACCACGGTATGAAGTGGCACTTCTTCTCCATTGAGCCACACTTTGCTCATTGACAACACCTCGATGAATGCCGACCCCAAGGTGCTCGATGCGTTCTGAAGAACATCATGGATAGTGGCTCCGTCGACCTGCATGGTGGAAACGCCAGCGGCCTCACGTGCCTGAGCGAACAGACGAAGAACGGCCATAGGGCTGATGGTATCGGCACTCCCATCCCCCACGAACCCTCTCACTACAATGAAACGGTGACCACCCCAACCCGCATCCTCATGCTGCGCCACGGCCAAAGCGAATGGAATGCAATGGGTCGCTGGCAAGGCCAAGCAGACATCGAGCTCACCGACTTGGGTTATGAGCAAGCTCGCCGAGCCGCCGACAAGTTGGGGATGTTTGATGCAGTCATCTCAAGTGACCTACGCAGAGCACACATCACGGCCAGCATCATCGCCAATGGCCTAGGAATTGGGTTGCTTCCCCCCGACCATCGCTTGCGCGAAACCGATGTTGGCGAATGGCAGGGCCTCACTCATGCTCAAATTGAACGAGACTGGCCGGGCTACTTGGACGAGCACAAACGTCCGCCGTCTTTTGAATCGGATGAGTCCATTGTGGCTCGCGTAACGGAATCCCTGTTTGACATCGCACTGCAGTTTCCGGGCAGTGAAGTGTTGTGCGTTGCACATGCAGGAATTATTCGTGTCATGCGCCGAGCACACCGCGCAACCGATCAACGCATCGCCAATCTGGGGGGATGCCATTTCATCGTTCGACCCGGACATCACGACCCTTTGGAGATCGGCGATGTTGTCGATTTGTTTGAGCATGGCGAACTTGGCGAAGAACTGTAAACGTGTTCACTCGCTGGATTGACAACGAATATGCGCCTGTTGTGCGCGAGAACTTCAACCGTTTGGTGTGGGGTCGACTCATCTCCAACGCGTGTTACCGATTTGCTCCGCCATTCATCGCGGTCATCGCACGCGGGCTTGATGTCTCCGTAGCCGAATTGGGTATTGCATTCACCATTGGTGAATTTGCTGGCTTGTTATCACCGGTCATTGGTCGCTATGTCGACAGAGCCAACCGTCTGGTGTCAATGACACTGGGTATGAGCTTGATTGTGCTCGCAGTCATCATTGCAGCCGCTTCCAACGGTGTGGTCATGTTTGCTGTCGCCATGTTCTTATTGAGTGGTTCAAAGGTACTCTTCGACACCTCGCTCATTGTGTGGGTGAATGACCACGTGCCGTATGAACGACGCGGGAGCATCGTGGGAATTATTGAAACATCATGGGCCCTATCACTCTTCATTGGTGTTGCACTCATGGGTCTTGCAACAACACTCATGAATTGGCGTATGGGTTTTCTAGTGGGCGCATTCGCTTTAGCGCTGTGCGGTGTATTGATTGTGAAAGCCCTGCCACGACACGATGCGCATGCTCCAACTGTTCAACACACAAAAGCAAAAGTGCCACCACGTGCCTGGCTGATTTTCGGCTGTTCGTTTTGTTTGATGGGCGCCAGCCAGTGCGTAAGCATCACTTTTGGGCCATGGTTTGAAGACGAATTTGGCTTCACAAGTCTTGGAATCATTGTGATTGTGGTGGCACTTGGAATTTTTGAACTGTTCTCAAGTGTGGGAAGTAGTCGAGTCACCGATGTGTGGGGCAAAGAGAACAGCATGCAACGTGGTGTTGCATTGATGGTGGTGTCAGGTGTTGCGATTAGTATGAGTACCCATCAATCATGGATCGCACTTCCTATGTTGATCGCATTCATTACTGGTTTTGAATTTGCACTTGTCAGCATGTTGCCACTGGCCGCCAATCTGGTTCCAGCTGCAGGAGGAATTGGGCTTGGCCTCACTGTTGGTGCTGGCACATGTGGTCGCGCTCTGTTCAGTTCGGTTGCTACACAGTTGTATGACACAGTCGGACCAGTAGGACCCGCCATCACCGCAACTGCATTGGCTGGAACAACAGTGGTACTAATTGCAACCTACGCGCGATCAGCGCGATAACCGTTTGTTAACGGCATTCGACGATCTTTACCGAAGGCCTTCGTTGATACGCGAACACCTGGTGCGCACTGACGCCGCTTGTACTCATTCACATCAACTAAGCGTGTAATTCGACGCACAACAGTCTCGTTGTGTCCGAGCGCAATAATTTCCTTGGCGCCCAAGTCGTTGTCAATATATTCACGCAAGATGGGATCAAGTTCTTCATACGGAGGAAGGCTTTGATCGTCACGTTGATCAGGCCGCAATTCCGCAGATGGAGGTTTTGTAAGAACGCTGACAGGAATAATTTCTCGGCCTGCACGTTCATTCACTCGGCGGCTCAACTCGAACACCTGCAACTTGAAGACATCTTTGATGACCGCATACCCACCAGCGGAATCGCCGTAAATGGTGAAGTACCCCACCGCCATTTCACTCTTATTCCCCGTGGTGAGCACCATCCAACCAAACTTGTTACTTAGTGCCATCAATGTCATTCCACGGCAACGACTTTGCAGGTTCTCTTCTGTGAGGTCGGCATCGCGACCAGCGAATGAGGGCGCCAGCATGTCTAAATAAGCCTGAAAAGACGGCTCAATTGAAATGACTCGATGATCTATCCCCAATGCGTTGGCAAGATGTGCCGCGTCATCCAGAGAACCCTGACTGGAATATCGCGACGGCATCGCAACACCATGAACATGTTCCGCACCCAGCGCATCAACCGCTATCGCCGCAACGATTGAGGAATCAATGCCACCCGAAAGACCAATCACTACATCAGTGAATCCGTTTTTGCGAATGTAATCGCGCGTTCCCACAACGAGTGCGTTGTGCATGCGATCAATATCTTCGTCAAACGGAGTGACGAGTGATGGTGTCACGGTTCCGTTGGCCGCAATACTGACGACGGCAAAGTCCGACTGAAACGACTTCAACCGCGCAACAACATTTCCCTGCGCATCAAGAACAACACTTGAACCATCAAAGACAAGTTCGTCTTGTCCACCCACTTGGTTGACATACACAATGGCGCTGCGTGATTCAATAGCTCGTTCACTAAGCATGTGTTCACGTTCAAGATGTTTGCCTTGGTGATAGGGAGACCCATTTAAGTTGAGCAATACGCGAGCACCGTGTTGTGATTGTGCTTTGGCGGGGCCATCTGCAAACCACATGTCTTCACAAATGGAGACACCCACCATCACATCGTTAATTGTGAAAATTCCCGCTGGTGCGCCGTTCACATCATGCAGACCGGGTTCGAAGTAACGCTCTTCATCAAAGACCGAATAATTGGGCAACAGTTGCTTGCGGTATACGCCGGTAATTGAACCGTTCTGACACAAAGCTGCAGCATTGAACAAACGACCATCAGCGGAGTCAACAAATCCGACAAGCGCAACACACTCACGCGTGGTCGCAGCAAAATCTTCTAACGCTCGTCGGTTATCAGCAACGAATGACTGCCGAAGAAGAAGGTCTTCGGGCGGATATCCAGTGATGCTCAACTCAGGGAAGACCACCACGTGGCACTGCTGACCCAATGCCTGCTCATAATCGGCCGCCATGAGGGCCACATTGCCTGCCAGGTCACCCACGGTGGGGTTCAACTGGGACAGACCAACCCGCAGACCCTGTTGAGGAGCAAATTCGGGCTGGATGGACACGCTCTGAGGCTAACCAGCCCACTTGCCCATGCCTTATCCAATAAGGGATTCAGACCAACCTGGCGTCGTTTCACACAGCGTTCACATTTGAGAAAAGGGGATGAAACGGCGAGGTGACATCCTGTACCTACGTAAAAACGGGAGTAATCCCCTAGGCAAAAGGAAACGCAATGCCCATTCAGGCCGAATACATCTGGATTGACGGAACGCAGCCCACCCCGCTGCTTCGCTCAAAGACCAAGGTCATCCCCGACTTCGCCGGCGCAATCGGCGACATGCCAATGGACGAATGGGGCTTTGACGGCTCTTCCACCGAACAAGCAAGCGGAGACTCATCCGACTGCATCCTTCGCCCCGTGTTTCATTGCCAAGACCCCATCCGTGGTGGCAAGAACGTCTTAGTGATGTGTGACGTGTTGTTGGCCAAGACCGGCGAACCACATCCTTCAAACACCCGCGCTGCATGTGCAGAAGCTGCAGCAAAGTTCAAGGACCAAGAGATGTGGTACGGCATCGAGCAGGAATACACCATGCTCCGCCTCGACGGCAGCCCATACGGTTTCCCCGTAGGCGGTTACCCAAAGCCACAAGGTCCGTACTACTGCGGCGTTGGCGCAGGTCGCGTTGTTGGTCGTCAGATCATTGAAGAGCACACGCAGGCATGTATTGATGCAGGCCTTCGTATCTCGGGAACCAACGCAGAAGTAATGCCTGGCCAGTGGGAATTCCAAATTGGACCCGGCGATGCACTGACAGTGTCTGACCACATGTACGTTGCGCGTTGGTTGCTCCACCGCATCGCAGAAGATCACGATGTTGTCATTTCATTCGATGCAAAGCCTGAAAAGGGTGACTGGAACGGCGCAGGCGCACACACCAACTTCTCCACACGTGCAATGCGCGAAAACTATGACGCCATCATCGCAGCATGTGAAAAGTTGGGAACCCGTGTGATGGAACACGTGAACAATTACGGTCACGACATCCAGAGCCGCCTCACCGGTAAGCACGAGACTGCTCCATGGAACCAGTACTCATATGGCGTGTCGAACCGCGGCGCATCAGTGCGTATCCCATGGCAGGTAGAGCGTGACAAGCGCGGTTATGCCGAGGACCGTCGTCCGAACGCAAACTGTGACCCCTACACCGTCACACGTCTCATCCTCGAAACCGTCTGCGGCTAACGCAGAAACCCCAGAACAACAAGGGACGGGGGGCCGAAAGGCCCCCCGTTTCGTTTTCCAAGTAGCCCATTTCCCCACATGGGGGCAGACTGAAGAGGTGAGCGACATGCTTGATCAACATCGCGACTATGTGTTGCGCACAGTAGAAGAACGCGGCGTGCGATTGGTGCGCCTGTGGTTCACCGACGTTTTGGGGACACTCAAGAGTTTCGCTATCAGTCCGGCCGAACTTGAAAATGCCCTCAACGACGGAATGACTTTCGACGGTTCGTCAATTGATGGCTATTCACGCACCGAAGAATCGGATGTTCTTGCAATCCCCGACCCCAACACGTTTGAAGTTCTGCCATGGGTCGATTCCAAGTCGGCAGAAGCGCGCGTGTTCTGCGACATCTACAACCTGGACGGAACCACATTCGGTGGCGACCCTCGCCAAGTGTTGCGTCGCAATCTTGATGCCGCCCGTGCAGACGGTTATGAATTTTTGCTGGCACCAGACATTGAGTACTTCTATTTCGCACCGCCTAAAGCTGGTGAACTACCACAACCTCTTGATGAAGGTGGCTTTTTTGATCTCACTACAACCGACGTGGCCTCATCGTTGCGCAAGGAGACAATTCGCACATTAGAAGTCATGGGTATTCCTGTCGAATACTCGTTCCATGAAGATGCGCCCAGCCAACAAGAAATAGATCTTCGTCATACAGATGCATTGTCTATGGCTGACTCAGTCATGACGTTCCGCATGATTGTGAAAGAACTCGCTGCGATGCACAATGTGCATGCAACGTTCATGCCCAAGCCACTTGAGGGTGTTCAGGGTTCGGGAATGCATCTGCACTTGTCGCTCTTCAAGGGCGAGCACAACGCGTTCTATTCAGCCGACGATCCAAATTTCTTGTCTGCGGATGCAAAAGCTTTTATGGCTGGCCTCTTGCGTCACGCTGCAGAAATAACCGCGGTCACCAACCAAACGGTCAACTCGTACAAGCGTCTTGTTCCCGGCTTTGAAGCTCCGGTTCATATTTCGTGGGCGCGCAACAACCGCAGTGGACTTATTCGTGTTCCTATTCCAAAGCGCGGAAACCCCAGTGCTACACGATTGGAATATCGATCACCCGACCCAGCGTGTAACCCCTACCTTGCATTCTCCGTCATTCTGGCTGCAGGCATGAAGGGCATTCGCGAGGGATATGAATTGCCCGCAGAGGCCGGTGCCAATCTGTTCCAAATGAATGATGCTGAGTTGGCCAAGATGGGCATCAACCAATTACCGCAATCTTTGTCTGATGCATTGAAGATTATGGAGACATCAGAGTTGGTTGCCGAAGTACTGGGCGAACACATCTTTGACTGGTTCTTGCGTAACAAGCGTCATGAATGGATGGGCTACAAAACCCAAGTCACACCGTACGAACTGAATCGCTATTTGAAGTCGCTGTAACCGTTATGAATGTGCCCGAGATGATTGTTGTGTTCCCCGGAACTCCATCGCCTGATCTTGCGCGCACTCTTGACATGGGCGGCTACCGCTGGAAGGCAGTGTCTGGTGCCGATGAAGCATCGAAGCTAGAACCACAAAACGGTTGGTTGGGCGCCATCATTTCGTGTGACGAAGATGCTGAATCTGCGTGGGCCTTTGCGCGCGCACTTCGCAAACGTGACAACCCAGTCAATTCTGTGTTGTTGCTGATCTCAGGTGCGCAATTAGGTGAACTTGAATTACGCGATGATTTGTTTGATGACTTTTGTCTGACGCCATTTCACCCACGCGAACTGGAAGCACGCTTGCGACACTTGTTCTCATCCGTTGATGGTGGAGTTCGTCCAGAAATGGTGGAGCATTCTGGTTTGGTACTGAATCTCGAGACCTACCAAGCAACATTCAACGGACGACCGCTTGATCTCACATTCATGGAATACGAGCTGTTGAAGTTCCTTGCACAAAACCCTGGCAAAGTGTTCACGCGTGAAATGTTGTTGTCACGCGTGTGGGGCTACGAGTATTACGGCGGGGCGCGAACGGTAGATGTTCACGTGCGACGATTGCGCGCCAAGTTGGGTGAGGAACACGCCAACCTCATCCAGACCGTGCGTTCGGTGGGTTACCGATTCGGTCAGGGCCGCTGGGGCGCTTAAGTCTCAACTGGCGTCAATAAAGCCGAATACTGAGTTGGCCACCATCTGTACTGCAATAGCTGCCAACAACATGCCAGCCACTCGGGCAAGAAGCACAACGCCTGCAGGGCGGAAGATCTTGACAACTAGTCCACTGAAGCGGAGGGCTAGCAGCGAGACAGATAGGGCAACTGCGATTCCCGCAAGAACGCTGAACCATTCGGTGGCATTGTCTGCGCGTTGAAAGAACACGATGGTCGCAACGATTGTGCCAGGTCCGGCGAGTAGGGGTGTTCCCAGCGGCACCATGGCTACCGAGGTTCGCTGTTCTGGTGTCGCAGCTTCGTAACTGTTCTCTTCGCTCTTTCCGTAGAGCAACTGCAATGCAACTAGTAAAAGAAGCAATCCACCAGCGCCTTGAAGTGCCGGCACGGACACATTGAGATAATCGAGAACGCTTTGTCCGCCAATCGCGAACATAGAGATCACGAGAAACGCGGTACCGATTGCCAAGTAAGCGGCTTTATGACGTTCCTTCTCAGAGAGATTCTGCGTGACCGACAAAAAGATGGGCGTGTTGCCTGGCGGGTCAAGAATGACCAACATCGTTACGACAACTTCACCAAAAAGATTCACAGTGCGATGTTAGTTGGTAGTGATTAACGCAGAGCGTCTACAAGCATCAACGTTGCAAACACAAAGAATGCAATAGACGAACCAATTCGAATTGCTCTCTCTGGCAATCGATCGCCCAGTGCCTTGCCCACAACAATTGCTAACGCGTCAGCCGCCACCATGCCCAATGTGGATCCTGCCCACACGCCTACTAAACCTTCAGACGTTGCCAACGTGACTGTGGCCAACATTGTCTTGTCGCCAAGTTCGGCAAGAAAGAACACAGTGCCAACCGAAACAATCACATGACGAGATGTGATGTGCGTGCTATTCTCATCTTCTTCGGTTAACTCATCGCCGCGCAATGTCCAAATACCAAAGCCAATAAACGCCAATGCACCAACAATGTTGATGAAGTCAGTGGGCAACGCACTTCCCACGGCCCCACCAATGGCAACTGAAATCAGGTGAACAACACCTGTTGCCAATGTGATGGCCACCAACACCGGCCATGTCTTGAATCGAGTAGCAAATGCCAGAGCCATTAACTGACTCTTGTCGCCTAACTCGGCAACAAAAATGACACCGAAGCTCAAGAAAAATGCGGACAACATTATGAATTCAATTTCTGCATCTCAGCGGCAAATCGAGTATGAGTCTTCATCATCTCGTCTACTTTATTGCTCACTAATGCTCCGTTGCGCACTACGGATCGTCCATGGACAATGGTGTCGCGCGCCGCAGTCGGGCCACAACGTAACCAACCCTCAACGGGATCAGCAATCGCACCCGCAAATTGAATTCCAGTGAGATCCCAAATTGCAATGTCTCCAACGAGGCCAACAGCAATCTGTCCAATCTCACCGATGCGACCCAAACATCCGGCTCCACCAATGGTTGCCACTTCAAGTGCCATACGCGCATCTGCGGCATCTGCACCATTGCGTAACTTCGCCAACAACATTGCTTGTCGAGCCTCAAGCCACAACGAAGCAGAGTCAGCACTCGACGAGCCATCAACGCCAAGACCAACGTGTACCCCTGCACGCCGTAAGTCAACAACAGGAGAAATACCGGAAGCCAAAATCAAATTTGATGACGGACAATGTGCAGCCCCAATACCAGCTGCTCCCAGTTGCACAATCTCGTCATCATTGGGCATCACGCAATGCGCCACCCACGTGCGATTGCTGAGCCAGCCAACTTCTTTCAAGTACTCAAATGGGCGGCATCCAAAAGTGGCAATAGAGAAATCGTCGTCTTCTGCATTTTCTGCAAAGTGTGTGTGCAAGCGAACATCAAGTTTCTCTGCAAGTTCAGCAGAACGAATCATCAAATCTTTGGTGACACTGAACGGTGAACAAGGCGCTAGTGCGACTCGGGTCATTGCACCAAAAGAACGATCATGATGCTTCTCTACCGCAGTTTGCGACAACGCAAGAATTTCATCATCCTCTTGCACCACATCATCGGGGGGCAAGCCACCATCTTTTTGCGACAACGACATAGAGCCACGTGTGGGATGAAAGCGCACGCCAAGATCTTTTGCTGCTGCAATTTCTGCACTCAACAAATCTCCACCATTGCGTGGATGCAAATACAAATGGTCGGTTGATGTTGTGCAACCGGACAAAGCGAGTTCTGCCAAACCAATCCATGCAGACACATGCGCGGACTCTTCATTCAACGCGCGCCACAACGGATACAACGTTTGTAACCAACCGAACAATGGCGACGATGTCATTGGCGGATACGCACGAGTCAAGTTTTGATATAAGTGATGGTGCGTATTGATAAGACCTGGCGTCACCAAACAACCCGATGCATCAATCTTTTCCGCAGCTGCAGGCATCTCATCTGTTGATGAGCCAACGCCGGAAATCAATCCATTAGTAATGGCAACCCAACCGCCAGAAATTTCACGGCGATTTGCGTCTACCGTCGCGACAAGCAGCGCATTGTGAATCAGTAAATCTGCTGTCATGACGTCACTGTCGCACGATGTGCGACGTTAGATGTTGGTGTCGAGAAGTTCGCTTCCTTCGTGGCGAATTTCTGCGTCCTTATTGAGGAAATGTCCAATCACGCCTGCGAGTGCTGCAGTAGACAATCCAACAACAATGGGGAAAGCCAGCAAGATGACTGCGATGATGATGGGGCCAGGCATGTGTCTACTTCTTCTTTCGTGCTGGCGACTTCTTTGCCGCCTTCTTCGGAGATGACTTCTTTGCTACAGACTTCTTTGCAGCGGCTTTCTTCTTTGCAGGAGCCTTCTTCGCTACTGCCTTCTTCTTCGGCGCAGCTTTCTTTGCAGACGACTTCTTCGCAGCACCAGCTGGAACAAATGCCCACGCCTCGATCTCTACGGCCCCGCCAAATGGCAATTCCTTGACTCCGATAGTGCTGCGCGCTGGACGAGCTTTTCCAAAGTCACGCGCATACACCTCATTGAACTGACCGAAGGTGTCCATGTCGGTGAGGAAGCACAAGGTCTTTGCGATGTCGTTCACCGTTGCACCCATACTCGCTAGTTGTGCTTTGAGGTTCACGATGGCTTGTTCGGTCTGTGCGGGAACACCGCCAGGAACAAGAGCGCCGTCTTTCATTCCCAATTGGCCAGAGACGATGATCCAGTCTCCGGCGCGGACCACAGGTGTATACGGAGGTTGTGCAGGTGCTGCCATACCCCAACCTTACGCCAGAGACCCCAGCACATACCATTGACAGTGTGAATCCCCCACCCATCAGCCGCCGTCGATTCTTTTCCCTGTCCGCAGGTGTCGGTGCAGGCCTCGTTCTGGCCTCGTGCGGTGGGTCATCATCGGGAACCAATGGTTCTTTGCAGGTGGTGAAGCGATTTCCACAAGACGTACTGGTCCCAGGAAAAATTCGATTGCCCATGTCTCTTGCCGACACCTCGGGAATTCTTCCTTCCGACTCTCAGTTGTCGCTACCGCAAACGTTGACGGCCGACATCATTAACTCCGATACGGGAGAGGTGGTCGTTTCAGGTGTTGCCGCAACTCGACATCAAGAGAACCTGTCCACTCCGTATTGGCCCTTCACCGCCATCGTGAAAGAAGAAGGTGTCTACACGGTGAGACTGAAAGAGGTACCCAACTCTGAAGTGTCCATACAGGTACTCAGTCGCGATGGCGTGTCAATGCCCATGATTGGTGACGCCCTGCCACCATTCGATACTCCCACCACAAACAACGCTCGTGGAGTTGATCCCATTTGTACTCGCGCAGAGAAGTTCTGTCCGTTTCACTCGCTGACGTTGACTGAAGCGCTTCAACAGAACAAGCCAGTGGTGTACTTGATTGGCACTCCCGCATACTGCACAACAGGAACATGTTCGCCAGGTTTAGAAGCACTCATCACTGTGGCGCAAAGTGTTGGCGATGCCGCCCTGTTTGTTCATGCAGACGTGTATGCAGATCGATCTGCGACAGATACTGCACCAGCAGTGAAGGCGTATTCACTGAGTTATGAACCAGTTCTGTACATCACCAATAGCGACGGAATCATTGTCGACAGACTTGATGCCGTGTTTGATGTGAAAGAGATTCGCGACGTACTTTCCGCGAACGGAATTAGCTGAACGACTTACCGCAGCCGCATGAACGCGAAGCGTTCGGGTTGGTAATTGCAAAACCCTGCTCGGTGAGTGTGTCTTTGAAATCCAAGCTTGCGCCCTGCAACATGGGGGCAGATGCTGGGTCAACAACAACCTTGACATTTCCGAAGGTGAGTGTGACGTCGTCTGCTGCGATGTCTGAATCGAAGTACATGTCGTATGAGAATCCAGAGCATCCACCGCTCTTGACAGAAACGCGAAGTGCGACGTCTGATGCGCCTTCAGCCTCGATGAGCTGAGCGACCTTCTGTGCTGCGGTGTCTGTAAGTGTCAACATGGGAACCTCCAAGAGATGGAACCGGATGGCCACATACTAGACAGCCCTCACGGCTTTTCGCCACCGCCCCTACACTGCTTCTCGTGAGCCAGCGAGTCCCCCAGCCGCCCACTGAAGACGAAGTCCGCAACCTGCTTCGTGCGGTCATCGACCCCGAGCTTGGCGACAACATTGTCGATCTCGGAATGGCCGGCGACATCACCATGGCTGACGGAATCATCACCATCGGTGTCAAATTGACTATTCGTGGTTGCCCGTTACGCGCTCAAATTCAAAAAGACATTCGGTCGCGTCTTGAAGTTCACCCGTGGGTGCAAAAAGTAAAGATTGACTGGGGCGAAATGACCAGCGAAGAGCGCTCCGCGGTCATGACACGTGCGCGATGGAATGCGCGAGAGAACGCCACCGACACTGCAGTACCGAACTCGGCGCGAGTCCTTGCAATCGCCAGTGGCAAAGGCGGAGTGGGCAAATCTTCCGTCACGGTCAACCTCGCGGCTGCGCTGGCCGCTGCAGGAAAAACTGTGGGTGTTCTCGATGCCGATATCTGGGGGTTCTCCATCCCACGCATGCTGGGAATGCCCGACCGTCTAGAGGCCGAGCGCGTCAACGGAAGCGACAAGCCAAAGATCATTCCCAATGAACGATGTGTGGGTGACGGATTGTTGAAAGTTGTCTCCACAGGAATGTTGGTGGAAGACGAAGGAACCGCTCTTATGTGGCGCGGTCTCATGTTGACCAAAGCAGTCGAACAATTTCTGAATGATGTGCACTGGGGTCACCTTGACTACCTCGTTATCGATATGCCACCAGGAACAGGTGACGTGCAAATGGGACTTGCACGCATGCTGCCAAGAACCGACTTGCTGATTGTCACAACACCAGCAGTGTCAGCACAGAAAGTTGCAATCCGCGCAGCAGACATGGCTCGCCGTAGTTTCTTGCGCGTCGCTGGCGTTATTGAAAACATGAGTTCATTCCAATGTGAACACGGCGAGTCGTACGCATTGTTTGGAAGCGGTGGCGGTCAAGCGTTAGCCGACGAAATTGGTGTGGAACTTCTGGGACAAGTGCCCATTGAACCCACTGTGGCTGCAGGCAGTGACGCAGGTGAACCAGTGGTGTTGTCAGGTATTGGAATAGCAGCTGATGTGTTCTCACGTATCGCAGCGCGCATTATTGAAGACACCCCAGATGTGGAAGACATGGCGGGGTGCTCAGCCCGCGACGAAGACGCTGTGGTGCAACTTACAGTGCGTCGTAGCCAGGATCGCCCGGCATAGCAATTCCCACAACACGGCCGTCAGAGTCAATTTTTAACTTTGGCAAGATTGTTTGTGGAACACCCACTTTTGCGGCGGCGGCAAGCACTTCATCGGTTGTTGAATACGGAAGTAAAAACTCAATATTCGCTTTCGTCGGTGGCATCAGCATGAGATCTTTTTCATGCGCGCGTTCAATGGCTTCTTGTGGACTAATCCAGAAACTCTCAATAGTTTCACCATCGTCGTGCAAAGGTTCTTGTGCAGCTGGTGCACGCGCGATGAAGAAGCGGGTGTCGAAACGACGACGCTCACCCATTGGCGTAATCCAATGGCTGACATAGAAGATTTCGTCAGTAGCGAGATGAAGATTTTCTTTCTTGCAGAGATCTAGCAATGCAACAGAACCATCGTGAATGTTTTCGCGTTCATGCGAAAAACGTTCAGCCACAGCGGGATCGTCAAATCGCACAACATCGCCCGTGTCTTCGTGACGTGCAAGCAATACTCCTGCTTCTTCAAAACACTCGCGAATACATGCAACCCAATATGCGAGACCGCCTGAGGCAATTCCCAATAACGCGCTGGCGTGTTGATCCGTGAGACCGTCACACAGTTCAGCTATCTCGTCAACACCGTCGACGTCATCCACTTTTCCGCCAGGAAAAACAAACATGCCGCTCGCAAACGCCGCAGAAAAAGTACGACGCAACATGAACACTTCGATGCCGCCAGCATCGGCATCACGAATGAGCAAGACGGTTGCAGCTGGCTTAACGGGAACTTTTGCGGGATCAAATGGTTCGTCTGATTGTGCTGCCATGTTGTTACGCCCCCGCATCTCCGTCATAGGGGTCAACATCAATGATGTCGCCCGCGCGCGGGAGATACCCCTTGCGCTCTACCCTACGACCAGAGTGCGTGACGTTTATGACTGAAGCGATGCGGCGAGTACGGCGTGCAACGATGCGGGCAACGACAGCCCGAGTCGGTGGCAACAACAAGGTGATGCCCACAACATCTGAAAAGAATCCTGGCGCCAATAGGAATACACCAGCGGCCAAAATGCACACCCCATGCACAATCTCGCGTGTTGGTTCTTTCCCTGCTCGGACGGCCTCCATGAACTGGCGATAAATACGCAGTCCTTCACGCTTCACCAACGAAGTTCCGACAAGCGAGACCACCAACAACAGTGCAACCGTCGGCAGGACTCCAATTTCTTGGCCCACCTGCACAATCACGTACAGTTCCACAAGTGGAAGCAGGATGACTAGTGCGGCAATGAGGAGAAACATCAGTCGTGAGACTTACGTGCTTCGCGATAATCGCGAGCCGCTCCTTCGAGTGGCTCTACCACCAATGTAATTCCATCAATTTCTGCAACGCGCATTGGTTGATTTGCAGTTAATGGCGTGGCACGATTTGTACGAGCACGCCATTGTGCGCCGTCCACCAACACAATTCCCTCAGGGTTGACTTCACCAACGGTGACACCTGTTGTACCCACCAAATTGTCTCGTCCGATGGTGGGTGTAGCAAATCGCGTACGCACCATAGAAGGCATTCCAACAATGAAGGTCAGTGCAACACCAATGATGCACACCGCCAAGGTGAGCCACGGTGGCCGCATTGACAAACCATCAACGGAACGGAACATGGTGAACGATGCGATGACATAGGTGAACAAGCCAACACCAGTCCAAAAACGTGGGACTCCCACTTGTACGTCTACCGCAAACGCCACCATGGCCAAGAGAAGTAGTGCAACGCCAAATCCGTTCATCGGCAGTGCGCCAATACCCAATCCACCGAGAACAAGAGTGACCGCACCGACTAGACCGGCAACGCCAATTCCCGCAGTAAAGAATTCGAAAATCAATAAAGACAAGCCAATTGTCAACAACAAGTAAGCCGATGGCGGACTCGCAACTGTGTGCAACAGGCGTGGCACTAAGCCCAACTTGAAGAATCGCACCGTGGTGGCTTCACGAGTCACTTGACCGTTTGCATCGAGAACATCAACAACTGTGTCCATGGTTGTTCCACGCACAGACACACCATCAAGTGCGTACAGCATGTTTCGTAGCACTGGTACACCACGATCATCGGTGGAGAACTTCAAGACTTTTTGCTCTCGTGCTTCCAGGAAGCCCAGCGTTTGAACATGAACCGCATCATCTGCTGCGTCCGATCCAAATGACATCTGCTTGCCGTCAACATCAAGCAGGGTTCCTGTGCGACCAACACGAGCACCTGGTGCCATTGCAGTGACGTCGGCAACAGCCAATAGTTGAGCGGGAAGTCCGTATGCGCGGGCACCACTTGGGCCCACCCAGATAGCGACGGGCACTTTGGAGTTGGCGATTGTGCTCATGAGCTCTGACATCTTGTCGCGGCTAATCACTGCTCCCTTGGAGTTCACTTGCAAGATGACAGCTTGCGAACCATTGCTTTGAGAGCGCTCAATTGCAGTGGTGATGTTGTCGGCAACGATGGAATCGATGAAACCGGAGACCTCAACCACGTCGACGGGGTCTAGGTCTTCTGCGGTAGTCGAAGCCTGGGCGTGACCAGCGGACATGACTGCCATCATGGGAGCGGCTAAAAGTGCACCCAATCCACACATGATGCGACGTTTTGCGCCTACCCTCACTGGTCTCTCCTTGCTTTATGGAACCACACCACTTTTTCACTGAACAGCGTGTTCTCATTGTTGCTGGCAAAGGCGGCGTCGGGAAATCGACGGTCGCTGCTGCCCTTGCAATTCTGGCCGCCCGCAGTGGACTTCGCACACTTCTTGTGTCACTAGATGCGCCATCTGTTGAGGTTCCTCAGCAAACGTCACTGGAAACGCTCACTGTCACGCCTGGTGGCGCCCTGTCTGACTATCTCTCATCGAAGGGCATGGGACTTCTGTCACGCCAACTTGCTCGCTCAGGAATCGTGGAACTGGTCGCCACCACAGCGCCTGGCCTTGATGACTTGTTGGTACTCGGGCGCATCAAAGCATTCGAAAAAGAGAATCGAGCTGACGTCATCATCATCGATGGCCCCGCTGCCGGCCACGCAAGCGACTTGGTACGTGCGCCGCAACAACTGAAGCGGGCCATAAGTACTGGTCCCATTGGTCAACAAGCCGATGAAGTTCTTCAGATGCTTGCGGATCCACAACGATGCAAGTTGATTTTTGTGACAACCCCAGCTCTCACACCCGTTGCTGAAACTCTTGATGTTGTTGACACAATTCAATCAACGGTCAACATGGAAGTCGCTGCACTCGTCGTGAACAAAGTCAATGCACCAGTGCCTGAGATCACCGACACTGGTGCTGATGCATATGTTGCTGACGCGTATGCATATATGAAGAAACGAACAGCAGCCCAGAACGATGCCATCGCACTACTTCAATCGTCACGAACCGAACGAACGTTGCAGATTCCTCTCGCTGATGAACAAGGCGCAAACCTCTTGACAACTCTCGCGAATGAATTGTCGAGTGCAATTGCTGAACTTCCAAGTGGTGAGTCGTTGTGACATCAACATCTATCGAAACCATGTGTTCCACTGCACGAGTCATTGTCACGTGTGGGACTGGAGGTGTTGGAAAAACAAGTGTTGCCGCCGCTCTTGGCGTAATTGCTGCACAACGTGGACGAAACGCTGTTGTCATCACCATTGACCCTGCACGTCGGTTGGCTGACGCAATTGGGCTCACTGAATCATTAGGCAATGAACCACAACGTGTGTCGCTTAATGCACCAGGACAACTGTGGGTCTCAATGCTGAATGTGCAAGAGACTTTCGACAATTTGGTACGTGACACGTCACCATCTCCCGAACGGGCTCGAGAAGTGATGGAGAATTCGTTCTATAAGAACTTGTCGCGTTCCATCTCGGGGACTCGTGACTACATGGCCGCCGAACGTTTACACGAACTACATAGTGATTCCCGTTTCGATGTGGTCATCGTTGATACACCACCATCTCGCAATGCACTGGATTTCTTGGAATCACCAGAACGTTTAGCGCGCTTCCTGAAGCATCCCATCGTGCGGCTGCTGATGGCGCCAAGTCGTGGTGGTCTTCGCTTCGCTAGTGCAGCAATGACTCCAGTTCTGAAGGCAATCTCGTCTGTGGTGGGTTCTGATGCGCTCAGTGGCGTTGCTGCTTTTCTTCGTGCAATTGACGGAATGGAAACCGAATTCTCTCGCCGTGCACTATCCGTAGCAACAACGTTGCGAAGCAACGACACACATTTTGTTGTTGTCACTGCACCATTTCCCGATGCATTAAACGAAGCAGACCACTTTGTTGGCGAGTTATCACGCCTTCAGATAGCGATGCGATTAATCGTTGCAAACAGAATGCCGCCACGGTTTGGGCCTCTTTCCTCACAGGACGAACACGAGCGCGCTCTGGCATGCACAGGCGATGAAGCAACAGCGCGATTACTTGTGGCCGACCTGAATCGCGACGCTGAAATCGGCCGCTCGCATGTTGATGATTTCGTCACCCGAACACGCTCCACATTCCCAGGCATTGAGTGCATATATGCCACCGAATTGGCCGAGGACATCCACTCCATGGACTCAATTGACCTCTTGTCACAGCAACTCGCTGGACAACAAAACGAGCAGTAGAGTTTGAGCCGTGCATATTTTGATCGCCACCGATGCTCAATGGGTTGTTAACGAAGTAAAAGCAGCGCTCGATTCACCTGCTACCTCGTTCACCCTCATCTCAAACGGACGCGATGTTGCCCGCGCAGTTCGTCAACAAACTCCCGACATTGCAATTCTCGATATGCAAGTGGGCACCATGGGCGGCATGGCCATCACCATGGACCTTCGTCTCGATCAGTCAAGTGGCGCACTTCCAAAAGTTCCCATCCTCATGTTGCTTGACCGCATTGCCGACGTGCACATGGCACGTCGCAGTGGCGCTGACGGTTGGACCATAAAGCCACTCGATGCATTGCGTTTGCGCAAAGCAGTACGTGACATTGCAGCCGGTGGTTGTTACGCCGAAGGTCTTCCCGTGGTCGACACACACGATGCGTCAGCAGACGACACCGCCGTCGATGCAGAGCCAGAGTCGGGTGCTGAAACCGCAGATAGCCTCGCGTAGCACCACGGGGTGTGGCGCAGCTTGGTAGCGCGCGTCGTTCGGGACGACGAGGCCGCAGGTTCAAATCCTGTCACCCCGACCAGGTGATGACGGAAGAATTACTTCACTAAAAGTTCGGCAATTTGCACTGCATTCAATGCAGCACCCTTACGCAGGTTGTCATTGCTTAAAAACAATGCAAGACCGCGATTTCCGTCCACTGTTTCGTCTTGACGGATGCGTCCGACATAACTGGGGTCTTTCCCTGCAGCAAGTAACGGTGTGGGAATGTCGACCAGCGATACACCTGGTGCAGACACCAACAACTCGTGTGCGCGCTGCACAGTGATTTCGCGTTCAAACTCTGCATTCACCGCAATGGAATGCCCCGTGTACACAGGAACACGTACACACAATCCCGATACCTTCAAATGAGGTATTTCGAGAATTTTGCGACTCTCGTTGCGCAACTTCTTCTCTTCGTCGGTTTCGCCATCGCCATCGTCCACCATGGAGCCGGCAAACGGCAACACGTTGTACGCAATGGTGCGTGCGAACTTCTTTGGTGTTGGTGATTGAACAGCGTCACCATCGAACGTGAGCTCTGCTGCACGATCTGTCATAGTGCGTGCCTGAACATCAAGCTCTTCGACACCTGCAAGCCCACCACCGCTCACCGCTTGATATGTGCTGGCCACCATCTTGATGAGTCCGGCTTCATCGTGAAGCGGTTTCAAGATGGGCATCGCCGCCATGGTGGTGCAGTTGGGGTTAGCAATGATTCCTTTTGTTGCCGAATGCGCAAGATGTCCGTTGACTTCGCTCACAATCAATGGAACTTCGGGATCCATACGAAATGCACTGGAGTTATCAATCACCGTGACACCAGCGGCAGCGAATTTTGGTACAAGTTCGCGCGACGATGTTGCACCAGCGGAGAACAACGCAATGTCTAGACCGGTGGGATCAGCGACCGAAGCATCTTCCACCACAATCTCACGACCGTTGAAGGTCAGCGTGCTTCCGGCTGACCGAGCCGATGCAAAAAATCGAATCTCAGAAATGGGGAAATTTCGTTCGGCTAAAAGCGTCCTCATGACGCTTCCGACTTGACCAGTGGCTCCAACTACTCCAACACGCATAGATGTGGAGGCTAATGGCAACGAGCGACTAGCCACCAATGACTTTTATTGGCCACATCCAAGTCGCGTTGTGGCACGGGGTGACCAGCGAAAGTAACACTGCGTTGCGGACGACCTGGGTGGTGCAAGATTTCAATGTTGTCGCATGAGACGCCAGCTTCCTGAAGAGTGGCGAGAACTCGACGCGGATCAAGTCGGTTGGCCTGCCAACCCAAGCGCGTTGACCAGCGCCATTGGGACAGCTTGTGGCCCACTACCGGAAGCCGCCACAACACACGCATCACGGCCCCCGCAGGGACCAGAAGAATGTCGGCGGGAACCCAGGTGCGATAGTTCAAGGCAATACGACCACCTGGCTTCACCACGCGCACTGCTTCTGTGGTGAGTCGTAACGCATCGCTGGCTTTGCAATGCTGCAGCGTGATGTAGGAAAACACCACATCGCATGCATTGTCAGCAACGTTGATTGTGCTTCCGTCTGCGATATGCACTGTTCGTAATGAACTGACACGACCGAACCGAGCAACTGTCTCACGACAACGCTCTAAGAACGCTGCATCAACATCGGTGGCAACAACGCTGCTAAAGCGACGCGACAATGCCGATGTCATACGACCAATTCCAGAACCAATTTCAAGGATGGACGATGACGATGCAATGTCATCCCAACCAAATCGATTCACATAGATATCCACTTCGGCGTCACCGGTGCGAACAAATTCGTCGAGCGTGAGTGAACTACCCGTTTGATTGTTGAAGACCCAGCCAGTGTCACGAACAACTTCGTCAGCGTTGCGTCGCATTTCGGCGCGGGTTCCCGCAGCCCGCCACGGAATGAGTTGTCGACGAACAGCCATTAATTGAGTATGGCAGGCGGACTACTTGCGTTCTGGCAATGGTGCCGAATACGCCGTGCCAGAGTCCAAATCGAATGCGGTATGCAATGAACGAACCGCGGCTTCCATGTCTTGTGCAGCAACCACCACTGAGACGCGAATGGTGCTAGTGGAGATCATGTGGATATTGATGTTGTTATCTGCGAGTACTCGGAACATCTTTGCCGCCACACCAGGGCTGGTCTTCATTCCTGCACCCACCAACGACACCTTCGCAATATCTGACTCGTGCGAAACACCTTGCGCGCCAATGTCTTTGGCAACATGCGCAACGATGTCTTCAGCCACTTTCATGTCAGCCTTGGGAACAGTGAACGAGATATCTGTCAAACCATCTTTTGATGTGTTCTGAACAATCATGTCCACGTTGATGTTGGCATTTGCCAAGTTTTCAAATAACGCAGCAGAAATGCCTGGACGGTCGGGTACACCCAACACAGTGACTTTGGATTCACTTGCATCGTGAACGACGCCAGAGATAATGGGGTCTTCCATTGAGGATTCTCCTTGTGGTGTGTCTGCACTGACCCACGTTCCGTGTTCCCATGTGAAACTTGAACGAACATGAATGGGCACATTGTGATTGCGAGCGAACTCAACGGAACGCAATGCAAGAACTTTGCTTCCCACGCCGGCCATCTCGAGCATTTCGTCAAATTGAAGATGCGCGAGTTTCGTTGCTTGCGGAGCAATACGTGGGTCGGCTGAAAAAACTCCGGTGACATCGGTGTAGATCTCACATACATCTGCATGAAGTGCTGCAGCAAGTGCCACCGCCGTGGTGTCGCTTCCACCGCGACCCAATGTGGTGATCTCGGAATCGGTGGAGACACCTTGGAAGCCGGCAACAACAACAACTTTTCCTTCAGCCAAGGCATCGCGAACACGATCACCTTTCACCTCGAGAATCTTTGCTTTGGTGTGAATGGTGTCGGTGATGATGCCCACTTGTGAACCAGTGAAGCTGACCGCTTCAACGCCGACTCCCGCCAGCGCCATGGACAACAACGCCATGGAAATTCGCTCACCAGTGGTGAGGAGCATGTCCATTTCACGCCCTGGGTGCACATCGGACACAGCATTTGCGAGTCCCAGCAAATTGTCAGTGGTCTTTCCCATGGCCGAGACCACCACAACCACATCGTTTCCATGACGACGGGTGAATGCCACATGGTCTGCAACGGACTTGATGCGGTCAGGATCGGCGACGGATGTTCCGCCATATTTTTGAACAATAAGAGCCACTGTTGGTCAAGGCTACCTCTGGGCGACTAACCTGCCGACTTCGTGGGTACAGATAAAAGAGCACGACAGAAGGCCAACCGCGCAAAAGCTCGCGAGGCTCGCATCCGTCAGCAAAAGACCAACAAACTTCGCCGCCGCGGACTGATTTTCGGCCTCGGCATTCCAGCCGTCATCGTGGCACTGTTCCTCGTTGCACGTCTTGCAACTGGTGGCGATGACACCGCGGCACCAGAGACAACTACCTCGTCGTCAGTCACATCGACTCCCGATGGAAATAGTGGCGACAAGACACCATGCCCCAAGTCCGATGGCTCACAAGAGAAGGTGTCTTCGTTCTCTGCAAGCATGGAACAGTGCATTGACCCCGCCAAGGACTACGTCGCCACATTCGATACCAGTGAAGGTGAAATCGTTGTTGATCTGAACACAGACGTTGTTCCAAACACTGTTAACAACTTTGTGTCGCTGTCGCGATACAAGTACTACGACGACTCCATCATCTTCCGCACAGATCCATCAATTGACATCATTCAAGGTGGAGGCAAGACCAACACCGACAGCCCCGGCTACACCATTGCCGACGAAGGCGGCCCCTTTAAGTACAGCGAAGGCGACCTCGTCATGGCTCGTAGTTCAGAACCCAACTCTGGTGGCGGACAGTTCTTCTTTGTCACAGGGCCGAAGGCTTCTTTGCTTGACTCACAAGGCAACTACGTGACCTTTGGCAAAGTCACTGAAGGGCTCGACGTTGTCAAGGCCATCATCGCACTCCACAAGGCAGACGACAGCGGTCTTGGTGGCGCACCCAGCCGCACTGTCACCGTCAACTCAGTCACCATCACCGAGAAGTAGTCGTCGCGTTCTTCGAAACGCACGTGCTGTTGTTAGCCTCGCCAAGTACTCAATTGGGAGGTTGTCATGAAGAAAATTGGTATCTGCGGCTCAGGAATCATGGGCTCGGGTCTGGCTGAAGTTGCAGCAAAAGCTGGATACACCGTTGTTGTTCGCTCACGTAGCGCCGCAACTGCCCAGGCGATGATCACCTCCATCGAAAAGGGTCTCGACAAGCAAGTGCAGCGCGAGAAGATCACCGCAGACGACAAAGCAACAATCTTGGGCCGCCTCTCGGCCACTGACAAAGTGTCAGACCTTGCCGATTGTGATTTGGTCATCGAATCAGTTGTTGAAGACCTCGAAGTCAAAAAAGCACTGTTTGCCGAATTGGACAAGGCCGTCAAGCCAGATGCCATCTTGGCCACCAACACCAGCACGCTTCCCGTTGTTGAGATGGCAATGGCAACATCACGTCCAGACAAAGTGTGCGGCATTCACTTCTTTAACCCCGCCACCGCAATGCCGTTGGTGGAAGTTGTACGACCCATCACCGCATCAGACGACACCATCAATGCAGCAAATGCATTCACCGCACAATGCGGAAAAAATGGCGTGCAAGTGAAGGACCGCGCAGGCTTCATTGTGAATGCGCTCCTGTTCCCGTATCTCAACAATGCAATCCGCATTTGGGAAACAGGCACCGCTTCAATGGAAGACATCGACACCGCAATGAAGGGCGGATGTAATTTCCCCATGGGTCCATTCGCATTGCTCGACTTGGTGGGCCTTGACACATCTCTCGCAATTCTTGATGCGCTCTACGCCGAATTTGCCGATGCGAACTATGCAGCAGTTCCAACACTTCGCCGTTTGGTTGCCGCAGGAAAACTGGGACGCAAGAGCGGCGAAGGTTTCTACACCTACTAGAAACCGCATAACCTCCGTGATGTGAAGACACCCACACACTGCGATTGGGAGTTTCCTCCGCCGCGTGAGTGGCCACCGATTGACAACATTGCAGCAGGTGCAGATCTTGCACCTTCAACTTTGTTGTACGCGTATGCACATGGATTATTTCCCATGCATTCTCATGACGGACACAAACATGAAGAGATTTTGTGGTGGTGGTCTCCTGTTGAACGCGGAATCATTCCCCTTGAGAGCTTTCACGCATCACGGTCACTGCGAAAAAGTGCACGCGCCTTTACATATTCAATCAACACTGCATTCGTTGATGTCATGAAGGCATGCGCATCTGAACGCAGTGAAGACAGCTGGATTAAAGAAGAATTTCTTGACGCTTACTCGCAACTTCATCGAATGGGTCATGCACACAGCGTTGAAGTGTGGAACGCCAATAATGACCTTGTCGGTGGTGTGTACGGCGTACGCATCAATAACTTCTTTGCTGGCGAATCAATGTTTCACAGAGAAACAGACGCATCGAAGGCTGCCCTGTTGTATTTGGTGCAACTTATGCAACTGGCTGGCATGACGTTGTTCGATACTCAATGGCTCACCGATCATCTGGCCAGCTTGGGCGGGGTCGCGATTCCGCGCCGGCAGTACCTCTCCTTGCTGGCCGCAGCCGTAGCTGAACCTGCATAAGTAGCCACGGTGCAAACCGTGCCATTGCGTTGCCATACTTGACCCCGTGACAGAGCCCACCACTCCCCGCCGCGACGACCCATGGTTGATGCGCACCTATTCCGGACACTCCACCGCAGCTGCGTCTAACCAGCTGTACCGCACCAACTTGGCAAAGGGCCAAACTGGTCTGTCCATCGCATTCGACCTTCCCACCCAAACGGGTTACGACCCAGACCACATTCTGGCCAGCGGAGAAGTGGGCAAAGTCGGCGTTCCAGTTGCACACCTTGGACACATGCGCACACTTCTCAATTCCATTCCCCCTGGGAAGATGAACACCTCCATGACCATCAACGCAACTGCTGCGTGGTTATTGTCGCTGTACGTTGCGAACGCACGTGAACAAGGTGTCACATCACATGAACTGCGTGGCACCACTCAGAACGACATTGTGAAGGAATACCTGTCGCGTGGGACCTACATTTTCCCACCGGCCGCCTCGAAGCGTCTCATCGTTGACATGGTGGCATGGTGCGCACAAAACGCTCCCAAGTGGAACCCCATGAATGTGTGCTCGTATCACTTGCAAGAAGCAGGCGCCACACCAGTGCAAGAAATTGCGTACTCACTTGCCACTGCCGTTGATGTCCTTGATGCTGTTCGCGATAGTGGTCAAGTAGATGCTGAACAATTCGATCAAGTCTTCGGATCAATTTCATTCTTTGTGAATGCAGGTATTCGTTTTGTTGAAGAAGTTTGCAAGATGCGCGCATTCACAGAATTGTGGGATCGTATTGGTCGCGAGCGTTACAACGTCACCGACGCAAAAGCACGACGCTTCCGTTATGGCGTACAAGTCAACTCACTTGGCCTTACAGAAGCGCAGCCTGAGAACAACATTCAGCGCATTGTGCTTGAAATGCTTGCAGTCACATTGTCAAAGAAAGCTCGTGCACGAAGCGTGCAGTTGCCAGCATGGAACGAAGCACTCGGCCTTCCACGTCCGTGGGACCAACAGTGGTCACTTCGTATGCAACAAGTGCTTGCATTCGAATCAGACTTATTGGAATACGACGACATCTTTGATGGCTCTACGGTTATCGAGGGTCGCACTGCAGAATTGCGCGATGCAGCATGGGCAGAATTTGAAGAAGTGCTCGCACTTGGCGGAGCATTCAATGCGGTTGACGAGTTGAAAGGCCGGTTGGTTCGATCAATGGCCGAGCGCACTCGCCGCATTGAATCGGGAGAGCAAGTTGTGGTCGGAGTCAACTCGTACACCGAAACCGAAGAAAGCCCATTGGCTACACCCGGAAACATTCTGGTTGTTGACCCATCTGTTGAAACCGAAATGGTTGCCGATGTTGAAGCATGGCGTTCGTCGCGCGACTCAGCACGAGTTGAAGCGGCATTACAGCGCTTACGCGACGCCGCTGTTTCAGGTGACAACATCATGGAACCATCCATCGAGTTGGCCGAAGCTGGTGGCACCACCGGCGAATGGTCACACGTACTTCGTGAAGTATTCGGAGAATTCCGTGCACCTACCGGCGTAGGTGCAGCCGTCGGCCGACGCACAGCAGCGCTGTCAGATGTGGCCGAGTACGTGCGTTCTATCCCTGGCGGTCCGCCCCGATTCCTCGTGGCAAAACCGGGACTAGACGGTCACTCAAACGGTGCCGAACAAATTGCCGTGGCAGCACGTGATGCGGGTATGGAGGTCGTCTACAGCGGTATTCGCCTGACTCCCGAACAAATTGTGGCGAGTGCTCGTGACGAAGACCCAGACGTCGTGGGTCTTTCCATCCTGTCGGGCTCACACCTGCAACTGGTTCCCGATGTGGTTCGCCGTCTGCGAGCCGAAGGCGTTGACGCACCGGTCATTGTTGGGGGCATCATCCCCGAAGAAGACCGCTCGCGCCTTGCCAATGAAGGAGTTGCTGCGGTCTACACGCCAAAAGACTTCGATATTGCGCGAATTATGCGCGAAGTGGCCGAATTGGCCGCCGCTCACCGCTCCAATTAATTCGTTCTCAGGGGAATTGTTCACCACAGTGTGATGTTTCATTTCTTATGAGCATCTACGCAACACAGATTTCGTCATTAGATGGAACGTCGCAACCCCTCGCACAGCAAGAGGGAAAAGTCACGCTGATTGTGAATGTGGCCAGCAAGTGTGGTCTTACCCCGCAATACAAACAGCTTGAACAAGTTCATACGAAGTTTGTTGATAAAGGTTTCAGTGTTGTCGGAGTTCCGTGTAATCAATTTCTTGGTCAAGAACCAGGAACCCCAGAAGAGATTGCAACATTTTGTTCCACCACCTATGGCGTCACGTTTCCGCTCACGGAGAAAATTGATGTCAACGGAGAACAACGTCATCCGTTGTATGCAACTCTCACTCCAGTTGCCGACTCCGAGGGAGTCAGTGGCGACATTCGTTGGAACTTTGAAAAGTTTCTGGTGGGACGTAATGGCGAAGTAATCGCACGATTTCATCCGCAAACGTTGCCCGATGCTCCCGAAGTCATCGCCGCAATTGAAAAAGCGTTGTAAAACCTTTAAGCGCGTTCGTTCGCAATAAACGAGTCGAGCGCCGGACCACTTTCAAAACTGGTGATCAGTGCATAACGCGGGAAATCGTGATTGTGAACCACTACGTGCCATAAGCGCTGGGTGTCAACAACAAACCGCGCACCTCGTGGAAGTGGAACTCGACGTTCAGTAGACGGATCAGGCAAACCGTCAGGGCCGTTATCCATTAACAACATGTAGCTGTCTGGGCTGTCCGTGAGTTCCACCCATGACCGCACAACCCAGCCTTCATTGTCTGGGTTAAACCGGTTGTTGTCGTCGCGGTGAATGGAACGGATTGCCTGTTCACGGTCTTGGGGTTCAAGTTTGATGATGCGCACGCGACCAAAGTTCGCACCAACGGATGACACGTAATTCTTGAGCGTTGGCGCAAGTTCTGCGTTGCTTGTCCAGATTGCGTCTTTATCTGTCTTTCCCTTGTCCCAGAAGCCACGGCAATCAAGTTCACCATCGGCAGAGGCAAGCGGCGCAAAGTTAGTGTCGCCACCACTCTTCCAGTCGAAATACTCCAATGACTCCCACTCATGCGATGGAACGTTGAATGGGGCTGGCTTCAACGCAACAAAACCTGTCTCGGCAAGACAGTCGAGTCGAACATGGGGAGTGTGCAAAGGAATTGCCACTGACCAGTGTTCTTGCGTTGGCCAGAAAGTTGCGGTCATGTATTTAAGTGTATGTACCTGATACCACTGAACGTGGTCACGGCGGCATTGTGGTGGTGGCCCCGATCGGTACGAAGCCGTTACTGGGTGGGAGTAACAGCTCTGTGCCTGCAGACACACGATCAGGATCCTTGATTTTGTTTAGTTCCACCAGTGCTGGTGCACTGAGATTGAACTTCTGCGCAATGGCAAAAAGTGACTCTCCGGACTGCACCACATACTTGCGTAACTCGCCCGCTGCTGTAGTTGTAGTGGCAATCACGGTTGTATCGGAGATATTTGTGTCTTGGTCAGTGCCGCTATTAGACCCGCCGTCTGTGAGTAACCCCGAAATAACCGCGAGAAATACGAATGCGCATGTACTCCACAACAGATATGTATGGAGACGGGTGCGCAAAAACATCTTTGTCATGTTAGGTCGCTGGGACATGCATCAGGTGTGCGCCCCACTGACAGGGACATTGGTCGTCTGACCTAGTCTCGTCTCCTGTGATTGCTGAAACCCGTTCCTTCCCTGGAGCACGACCTCCGGACCGTACACGCCGTGTAGATGCCGACGGTGTGGGTATCGCCGTCCACGAATGGGGCAAAGAGACCGACCCCGTGGTGTTCATGGTGCATGGCGGGTCCGACTTTGCCCGCACTTTCGATGTCTTTGCTGCGCGCATTGCCGATGCAGGATGGCGAGCAGTTGCATGGGACCATCGCGGCCATGGTGACAGTGACTACGCCGCGCTCTACAGCTGGGATGCAGACATTCGCGATGCTCTTGCTGTTATGTCAAGTACTACCAATGCGCCTGCACCAGTAATCGCACACTCAAAAGGTGGCGCGTTGATGATGCAACTGACGGAGGCCAGTTCGTACCGGGTGTCACGAATGGTCAATATTGACGGCATGCCAAGCAAACGGCGAATGCCAGACGTACCCGACCACGATCAATCTCGATTGCTTGCTGGTGAAATCGGATCGTGGCTCGATTTCCGACACGAAGCGCCGTCCGCTATTCGCAAACCTGGAACTCTTGAAGATCTTGCACGTCGCCGCGCAAAAATGAACCCACGCCTCTCCATTGAATGGCTGGAGTACTTGGTCACCGTTGGCGCACGGCACGACAACGATGGGTGGAGATGGAAACTTGATCCCACAATGCGCTTCGGCGGATTTGGACCATGGCGACCAGAGTGGAGCGCGCTACGCATGGTGTCGTTACCAATACCATTTCTTGGCTTGTTGGGAACCGTTGATGAACCCATGGGATGGGGCGCACGAGCGCGCGATGTGATGCCATGGATACCTCAAGGTGGGCGCCTTGAAGTATTGGACGGTGTTGGTCACTTCATTCACATCGAAGAACCAGATTTGGTGAGCAACATGGTGTTGGAGTTCTTGTCATGAGAACAGAATTCCTTCAACACAATCGCGTCACATTGGCGTTACACCAGGTGTCAGATGGAGAAGGGCGACCACTTTTGCTGCTCCATGGGCTTGGCGAATCAGCACAGAATATGTCGTCGTTTCCCGTGACCTGGAATGGACCTATTTGGGCGCTTGATTTCACTGGTCACGGTCAATCCACGGTGCCACGCGGCGGTGGATACTCCGCAGAAATTCTGATGGCAGATGTAGATATTGCGCTGCGACATTTGGATGAATGCACCATAGTCGGTCGTGGGCTTGGTGGCTACATTGCGTTCCTCATCGCAGGTGCACGACCAGATCGCGTTCGCGGAGTGGTGATTGCAGATGGTCCTGGCTTGTCCGGTGGAGCCGTTCATGCAACGTCATCATCTGAGATTGCAATTGCAGAACGCCCCGGAACTACTCCTGATCCATGGGCTCTGATTGAGTTGTCGCGTGATGCTCGACCTCCCAACTACGCCGTCACATTCGTACAACTTGCAACTGCAGGTTCTTCACTTGATGAGCCCATCGCAGTCACCTGCAAGGTGAATCCACCATGGATAGAGGCAATACGTGCGGAACGCGGCGTCATGACTGACATTTCTGTGAACGACGCGTTAGAAATTTTTGCCGCGAACTAAGCCACACGCTGAGTTACAGATACTGCAAGCTCTTCAAGCGCTTGTCTGGAATTACCCGCTAGCGAATAGTTGTGTAATGCCTGTATTGCCTGATCTCGAAGTTCAATGATGAGTTCTTCGGTGCGTGCAAGTGCACCAGTATCAATAACTACTTGTTGGATCTCCTGAATGTCTTGCGTGGAAAGATTGGTGTCGCCAATTCGATTCAATACATGAATTTGTGCGTTGTTAGCACCTTCACGTGCTTGTGCGACAAGAAGGGTGGGCTTTCCTTCACGAAAATCGCCACCTACTGATTTACCCGTGATTGCCTCGTCGCCAAATGCACCCAGAATGTCATCACGGAATTGAAATGCAGTTCCCAACGGAATGCCATACGCCGACAGAACAGGAAGAAGATCTGTGGCATCGGGCTGTGCCGCCAGTGCGCCCAAATGAAGTGGGCGTTCGATGGTGTATTTCGCTGTCTTGTATCGAGCCACACGATGTGAATGTTCGTGGTGATAATCACGTCGGGCAGAGCCAACGGTGTCGAGGAACTGACCAATGTTGACCTCTAAGCGCATCTCGTTCCATATTCCTCTCGCGGCATATGACAGAGAAGGCACCAGAAGATCACTGAGCGAATACGCAATGTCGCCGATAAGGATGGCAACACCTTCGCCAAAACGACGTGACTCCCCCGCCCAGTCATCTTCGTGATGATCCCGAGAAACACGGCGATGAGTTGTCTCTATCCCTCGACGAAATGCTGAGTCATCAATGACGTCGTCATGGAAAAGTGCGAACGCATGAAGCATTTCTATGGCTGCACCGAGACGATGATGGTCTGTGTCTTGTGGTTCACCACCTGCAGCAACCCATCCCCAGTGTAAAAACTGAGGTCGAAGCAATTTTCCGTTCGACAAAACGAGAGTCTCAATTTCATCGAACACCACGGACGTTAAGGGGCTAACGGCTTGCCAGCGATGGCGTTGATCGCCAAGAAAGTCATAGAGATGGCCGTGCACCTCTCGACGAATGACGTCTGGCGAGGTCACTCGTCGTCGTCCTCAAAATCGTCGTCGTCGAAGTCGTCATCATCGTCGAACTCTTCATCTTCGAATTCTTCTCCATCAATGTCGAGCGTGGCTACCAACTCATCAACAGTCATCTGCGCTGCGGAAATTCTTTCGTTGCACCACTGAATAAGAAAAGATGCTCGCTCTACTTTGGCAGACAGCACATCGACATCAATCGAAGACGAGTCAAGTTCAGCAAGGATGCCTTCGATTTCACGCATGGCTTCTGCATACCCTTTTGGTTCTGCTGGCTTCTTTGATGCCATCACGATGTCCCTTCTACTGTGCTGGTAATTGTTCCTGCCGCCAACGACACCACAATGGTGTCACCTTTGGACACTTGATCAGTTGTGCGAATAACGTTGCCCTGCGAGTCGCGAGTAATGCTCCAACCACGAGCCATGGTGTTAACCGGATCTAGCAAACGAAGGGCTGCGTGGTGCATATTGAGTGTCTGTAACTGCCGAGCAAGGGCTGTTTTGGGCCGAGTCTGTAAGCGCTCTACTGCAAGTGCCAGTCGCCCGCGTGCACGAATAAGCGAGTTGTCTGTCAACAATCGCAAACGATGCTGTGCTTGTACCAGATCAGAAAGGAACTCTTCCACCAAAGCAATCACTTCTTGAGCGCAAGCCGTAGGAGTCTTGTGTGCGGTATGCGCGATGATGTCGGCGATGCTGGTGTCGACTTGGTGACCAATTCCGGTGAAAACCGGATGACGACATTGTGCAATTGCCATGGCAATTCGTTCATCATCGAATGCAGCAAGATCACTCTTTGAACCACCACCGCGCATTAACAACACAAGGTCGATGTCGTCTCGTTGCGACAATGTGCGCAATGCGGCGGCTATTTGTGGCGGAGCATCATCGCCTTGAACACGAACATCAATGAATGAAATAGAGAATCCAATTCCTGATTCAAGCAATTGGCGATGTGCGTCTGCCCACCCTGCAGCCTGACTTGACGAGACCACCCCGAGTCGAAGTGGAACTAATGGCATCGGACGACGCTTGTTGATTTTGTCAACACCTTTTTCTAACAGTGCACGCAGCAGTGCTTCTCTCTTGGCTGCTACATCACCAACTGTGAATTGTGTATCGACATCTTGCACTTTGATGGACAATCGACCAGTCGGTGCGTAATAGTCGGGATAGCCGTAGAAGCGAACACGAAGGCCATCCTTTAGGTCGATTCCTTCTTTGCGAAGTTTTGCTTGAATGACTTTGAGATTGCCTGCAAAAATAGTGATGCTTGCTTGGGCCTTATTTCCCTTGACGTTTTCAATCAAGCTGAAATACAAGTGCGGCTTCGGCGTCTTGAGACCTTCTATTTCCCCCTCAATCCACACTCCACCATCGAATGTGCTTCCCAGAAGGTCGTTCACCACTGTTGAAAATTGACCAACTGTAAGAGCCGGCACGCCATTGATGTACTCGATGTCCATGTGGTTCCTACTTTACGAAGTCGGTGTGGCTTCGTTGAAAGAATCACCGACACGAACCTGCGTGGCATAAAAGCCATTGAGGGCCATGAGCTGATCGTGGGTTCCTTGTTCCACAATCTGGCCCTTATTCAGCACCACAATGCGATCAGCATTCTGAATTGTGCTGAGGCGGTGGGCAATCACAAGTGCAGTCCGTCCGTGCAGAACTGCATCAAGTGCTTCTTGCACGAGTGCTTCATTTTCGTTGTCAAGATGACTAGTGGCTTCGTCCATAATCATGATGGCTGGGTTCTTCAACAGCATTCGCGCGATAGCCAAGCGCTGTTTCTCGCCACCTGACAGTCGATAGCCACGCTCGCCCACCATGGTCTGATATCCGTCGGGCAACTGCGCAATGGTGTGATGAATTCGAGCTGCTTCACATGCTGCAACTAACTCATCGTGGGTTGCATTTGGTTTTGCGTAACGAAGATTCGACTCGATGGATTCGTGAAACAAATGAGGATCTTGTGAGACAACACCAATGGCATCGTGCAGTGAGTCCCCTGTCAGGGTTCTGACGTCATAACCATCTACACGAACGCAACCAGAAGTAACGTCATACAAACGTGGAACTAACGATGCCAACGTGCTCTTTCCTGATCCACTTGCGCCGACTACAGCAACAGTCTGACCAGAGGCGATTTTCAAAGAGATTCCACGAAGCACATCAACATTTGGGTCGCCCGAAATTCCACCCACTGATTCCAGCGATGCAATTGATGTCTCAGAGGCTGATGGATAACGAAACACCACATTGTCAAACTCGACATCACCGCGTGGATGAGCAAGCACTATTGCATCTGGTGCATCGGTAATGAGCACAGGTGCGTCCAACACTTCAAAGACACGGTCAAACGACACAAAGGCTGTCATGACTTCGACGCGTGCATTCGTGAGGCCTGTGAGTGGTTGATAAATGCGAGTCACGAGCGCAGCCATAGCTACCAGTGTTCCAGTGCTGATGTTTCCGGACACCACGAGATGAGCGCCGACACCGTAGATGGCTGCAGCACCCATGGCACCCACTAAACCAAGTGCAACAAAAAAGACTCGACCATATAACGCAGACTTCACTCCGGTGTCTCGTACACCAGCGGCCTTTTGTGAAAAATCATTGACTTCGCGCTCACGCCGACCGAACAGTTTGACAATGACTGCTCCGGCAACATTGAAACGTTCGGTCATCTGAGTGTTCATCTGGGCGTTGAGCTCCATTTGGTGTCGAGCAATGGCACCAAGTTTGTTACCCACTCTCTTTGCAGGAGCAATAAACACGGGGAGCACTATGAGGGACAACAATGTCAGGCGCCACTCCAACACCAACATTGCCGCAAGCGATGTTGCAAGAATGACAACGTTTGACACAACGCTGCCAAGTGTTGATGTAACCGCCGTCTGGGCTCCGACAACGTCGCTGTTCAAGCGGCTGATAAGAGCACCCGTTTGAGTTCGTGTGAAAAATGCAATGGGCATTCGTTGTACTTTGTCGAACAAAGCAACTCGAAGGTCGTAGATGAGTCCCTCACCTATTCGCGAACTAAGCCACCGTTGAACAATGGCGAGAATTGCATCGCCAATAGCAGCAACAACAAGCAAAAAAGCGAGAAGCGTGATGAGGCCCCGGTCCTTCTGCACGATGGCGGTGTCAAGGATGGCTCGAAACAAGAACGGCGGCGCTAGTGCCAGCAGCGCAGATGCGAGGATGGCGAGCAAAAAACCAATGATTTTCTTCTTATACGGAGATGAAAAATTCCATGCTCGTCGCATTGTGGTCCGAGTCAGTCGTGCATCTTTGACTGTTGACGCATCCTTCGGGAAGAACATATGTGGATTCATGTGCACCCTGTTGAGGCTACGGGCATCTCTCCGCCTAGTGTCTCAGAAGTGCGTTGCGCAACATTTCTTCTGGTTTCTGGGCTAATTGCGCTTGCATCGTGCGGCGGAAATGCTGACAGCCAGGACACATCGTCGACTCTGTCCCCACATGAGCGATTCAGCCCATCAAGTTTGAAGTGGACAGCGTGTTCTGACGATGCTGAGCTTCGCTGTGCCGATCTAGACGTTCCATTTGATTATTCAGATCCCAATATCGGCACATTCACATTGAAGTTAAAGATGCACAAAGCCGAGAGTTCCACCAAGCGTGTGGGATATCTGCTGACTAATCCAGGTGGCCCGGGCTTTGGTGGAACGTACCTTGTCGACAGTGTGTTCAGTTTCTTCAGTGAGGAGCTCATCGACAAGTTTGACATTGTCGGCTTTGATCCACGCGGAACGGGATCATCTACACCCGCCGTGGACTGCGTTGATTCTTACGACGCCTACTTCGCCTATGACCCATCACCTGACACAGACGAAGAAAAACAGGCCGTCGTTGACGCAAGTCAAAAGTTTGTCGATGAATGTCAGAAGAAGAACTCTGACATCTTGCCGTATATCTCTACCAACAACTCGGCGCGTGACATGGACGCCATTCGGCAAGCACTCGGTGTTGACACCATCACATACGTGGGGTTTTCCTACGGCAGCGAATTAGGCGCAACATGGGCCACCATGTTCCCGGCCACAGTCCGGGCCGCAGTCTTTGATGGCGCAACTGATCCGAATTCCGATTATGTGCAAGGAGGCCTAGACCAGGCACGGGGATTTGAAAATGAACTGACGAAGTTTCTGAAACGATGTTCGTCACAACCATCATGTGAATTTCATAACGGTGGAAAATCCGAAGAGGCATTTGATGCGCTCATGGAAAAGCTCGATTCCGAACCAATTGTCGTCAATAAGAAGAGAGCTCCGGTCAATCAGGGCATTGCACTGATTGCTGTTGCACAAGCGATGTATTCATCCTCACAGTGGATCACACTTGAAAATGCGCTTGCCGAAGCACAACGGGGAGAAGGTGGATCGCTCCTCTATATGTATGACTCGTACTATCAACGTCGTGCTGATGGAACTTATGGCAATGAGTTAGAGGCCTTCTTTGCAATCTCGTGCGTTGATGATCCTGGGCCACGTTCTGTCAAGGAAGTCGATGCATTCATTCCAGACTTCATGAAAGCTGCTCCCCGCTTGGGATCAAGTTTTGCATCGGGCTATGTCTGCACGTTCTGGCCCACAAAAACCGACAAGCGAATCGCTATCACTGGAAAGGGTGCGGGTCCCCTCGTGGTTGTAGGCACAACTGGTGATGCTGCAACACCGCTACAGAGTTCTCGCAATATGGCTTCGGCGCTAGAAGACGGACGTTTCATAGTTGTGACCGCGAACCAACACACCGGATATGGCGCCAATCAATGCGTGATGGATGCTGTAGACGCATATTTGATCTCTACGGAAATTTCGTGGCAGGAAAAACTGTGCTAAATCTTTCGCCCAACTACGTGAATAGGTTCGAGCGTGCCACACAAATATTCGTGAAGTAATCTCACAGCATGGTACGACGTGACATTGGGACTACAGAAACTGGCTCAAGCACTCGACGCACGCGATCAGATGGTCGCGAGACCGCTGCAAAAATTCTGAAGTTTGCTGAGGACGAACTCAATGAGTTTGGTCACGTCAATTTCAACCTTGATCGGGTCATCGAAAAGTCTGGCATATCACGAAGTTCGGTGTACCACCACTTCGGTGGCCGTGAAGGTGTCATTGCAGGCGTTGAGACCAACCGACTCGTTACTTGGTTAGACAATGGCCTCACCGAAATGCAAGAGCTCTTGGCAAATATCAATTCTGGTGAAGAGGCATTTGCATTGGTGGAACTTGGCATTGTGATGGTGTCAGGGTCACGAGATCAGCAAGACATACGACGCCAACGTATTTCCACATTGGCAATGTCGTATAACAGCCCTGCGACGCAGGAGCGCCTTAAAGAAGTTCAGGCACAGGGCACCCAGCGATTCGCGGAGATTATTCGGGAACTAAAGAACCGAGGACTCTGTCATCCGATTGAGCCCATTGAGGGAACTGCTCACTTCATTCAGTCCATCTTGTTGGGGCGAGTACTGGTGGACATTCTTGATGATCCCGTTGCCAACGAGCAATGGCAAGCATCAACCGTGGCCTCTTTGCGATATCTGCTAGGACCGTTGCCCTAACTCTTCCTACATGGACAAAAAATACAATTAGCACTATCATGTTGGGGTGCGCTCTGATTTGTTGTCGACCCGCAGAAGATTCGCCACAGCCATGCCATGGTTTCTCGGTCTATTTGTTGTGCTGTTTTGGGGCCTGTCGTTTATTGAACACTCTTCTGCAGACGGCGCCGCCCGTAACGTCACAACATGCGTCAACAAATCGCGCACTCTCATGACCACTACTTCTAAGAAAACCTGCAAAAAAGGTGAGACTAAATTGATTTTGACGCTTACTAGAAAGCGGACACTGTGCGTGAGTACAAAAACTCGGCTCATCACAACATCAACAAAGTCACGATGTCCGAGTGGTCGAGTTGCCGCAGAACATCTCGCTAGAAATAATTCTTTGCCCGTTTGCACCAATAGCAAAACTCGGCGCATTGAAATTCAGCGCTCTGGACGATGCAAGAAAGGGCTAAAGGTCCAGCGTTTACCAATTCTGAACCCGCAGCTCACAACAGTCCAGAATTCAAGCACAACTATTCCAATCGTTGGAACTACCACGTCTAGCACTCAGCCAATGACAAATTCAGCAGGCACGACTACCACAACCATTTCATCTACCACAACGTCAACTACAACAGTTCCAACTGTCACCACAACAACAATTCCTCTGTCAACAATCTCATCCTTTAGTGCCACTCGAAGCACAATTAACCAGGGAGAATCCACCACACTTTCTGCAGTGTGGAGCGGCGCCACGGCAAACATTAACCAGACTGTAGGGAGTGTTGTAAGCGGTCAGAACGTGACTGTCTCACCAACCGTCACTACGGTCTATCGATTGACAGTTTCGAATGGTGCTGGGCACTCACTCTTTCAAGACGTCACGGTGTTTGTGAATTCTCTGAACATAGTTACGCATCCACAAGACACCACCACCGACAACCCTTTTGGTCAAAATCTCACGGTAAACGCAGTAGCAACTGGTGCGTTGACATATCAGTGGTATAAAAACTCTCAACCAGTGGATCATGCCACCAGTTCTGCGTTTCGCGCAACACAAGACGGCACGTATCACGTTGTGGTCACAAGTACGCTCAACGGTGTCACAAGAGATGCCATCTCAGCGTCAGCTACCTTCGCAATGAACAGCGTCTCGATTGCAAACCACCCAACGGGAACAATTATCGGCGATGGACAAACTGCAACATTTACAGTGGTCGCAACTGGTGCGGGAACCCTTTCCTACAAGTGGAAAGTAAATGGAAACGAAGTAAGCGGAGCAACGCAGGATACGTTCACAAGTAGCACCTATGGATCCCATCAAGTCATAGTGACCAGCACCCTCAATGGGATGACGACAAGTGTTTCATCCAATTCTGCATGGCTAGACGTCAATACAGTCTCAATTACGAGTCAACCCTCAGATGCGTTTCTAACGCAAGGTGGTACTACAAGTTTGGGGGTCAGCGTTAGTTCACAAGGCTCTGCGACAATCAGCTACCAGTGGTACGTCGATGGCTCTCCAATCAACAATGCAAATGGCATTAGTGTGCAAGCCACTCAGGCTGGAACATACAAAGTGAAAGTCACTAGTACGAGAAGTGGCACCACGGCAATCCGCTTTAGTGATGAAGCGATTGTTACCGAAGTTCCTCCTGCCTCGATCTCTAGCCTTACAGCATCTCCGCCGTCAATCGGAGTAGGTAGTTCTACCGATCTCACCCCAATTTTTGCTCATGGCGAGGGTGTCTTGAACCCGGGAAACATTCCTGTGACCAGTGGAACCCCAGTAACTGTCACACCTACGGAAACAACTGAATACACACTGACTGTGACGAATCCGGCGGGACAACAAGCCGGCCTCAGTATGCGTGTTGTCGTGACCACTGGATTTGTAATTGCAACAGCCAACAACAGCAGTGCCGATCGCTATTACGGGGCTCAGGCAGTTACCTTACAGAGCGGGAAAGTTCTTGTCTTCGGTAGTGGAGTTACCTATAGCAAAGCAACGGACTTGTATGACCCAGATACCAACCTCTTCACACGTGTGGGAGACATGCTTCAAGGCCGAATGAAGACAGCTGCAATTCGACTGGCAAATGGGAAAGTCCTGGCAATTGGAGGCGCGTACCACAACGGGTCAAACTACGTCAGCCTCAACAGCGTCGAAATTTTTGATCCCGCTACTGAAACTTGGAGTTACACAGGTTCGCTTAACGTTGCACGCGAAGAACCCCTTGCAGTACTACTCAACGACGGTCGCGTTCTTGTCATCGGTGGATACAGGCGCGCACCAGGAAGTACATATATCAACACAGTAGAAATTTATGATCCAACGACAGGAACATTTTCGTACGCTGCATCAATGCCGCAGGCACGTGGAAACCCCACTGGAACATTGATGGCAGATGGAAATGTTTTTGTAGGAAGTGGTTACAACTCTTCAAACGGTCATATGAAATCAGCCATCATCTACAACGTTGCCTCAAATACGTGGCGAACAATTTCATCGCAGATGAATTCTGTGCATTCCAACGGTGGAGCGTCTACTCTTCTCCTTGATGACGGTCGTGTTCTGATCGCAGGTGGCTGGGATGCTGGAGTAGGCGTTGCCACAATCGATATTTACAATCCAACAACTGATTCATTTGCAGCAGCTAATAACCTGCCGCAGTTCAGTTTTGGTCGCGGTGGATTGACCGCTCATGTCATGAGCAATGGACTTGTTGTCTTTTTCGGTGGCTCGAGCGGAATCGGACACATTGCCAATGCTCCCGTCCTCTATGACCCCACCTCAAATACATTGACAACAGAAGCAAACACGATGCGCTGGCATCGGTACATGCATACTTCAGCGCAATTGTTAGACGGTCGAGTGCTTATTGTTGGCGGAAACTCTACAAATAACTCTGCCGCCGATGTGTATACACAGTGACTGCGTTAACGCGAGCCGTGCGAATGACTAGCGGGAGAAAATTGGCGGAACCAACTTGGATTACGAGACTGCGCGTAAATTCGGCCTGGTCCTTGAATTGTGAAGACAAACCCTTCACCAGACTTAATGGTGTTCATCCAGCCAGTTGCGGCCTTACTTAATGTGGCTGTCACTGAACTCTGCAAAGCGACCAAATGACCTGAGTCGAGGACCATTGTCTCGCCGGCTTGAAGGTCGTAAATATCAAGTGCTCCATAACAATTCAGAATGACTTCTCCCTGACCCTGAGCGAGAACAACAAAACCTCCTTCGCCGCCGAGGAGATTGCCAAAGCCTGCCCACTTGGAGTCGATATTCACGCCCTCACTTGATGCAAGCCATGCGCTTCGGGTGAGCACCCACGGAGCCTCGGTACTCACTGGCAAATGAATAATGTCCCCCGGTAGGCCTGGCGCTAAGTCGACCCATCCACCTGTGGCTCCGGCTGTCAGTGTTGACATGAAGAAGGAGTCCCCTGCCATTACCGCGCGCTTCAATGACTTCAGCAAGCCACCTTCCATTTTTGATGTCAATTCAACATCTGCTGATCGCGCAACGAGCGCACCCGACTCAACTCGAAGTGACTCGTGTGGCGCCAGTTCAACACGAGCAATGGCATACGCAGGTGCGTGACGAAGAGAAATGTGCATACTCGTACTGTATGCCAAGGCTTTTACGCCGGCGTATCTGTGGCGGCAACGCGAGGCAGAAGAAGCGACACGGCGGATGCGATGAAACTTAACGCAGCAATAAACCACCAGCCATTACGGAATCCGGAAATGCCAACTGTTCCAGTTTGGATAGTCACTACTAATGCAACGCCAACCGCTGACCCAATCTGACGTGATGTGTTGTTGACTGCTCCGCCCAATGAAAATGCCATTGGCGGCAAACCATGCACCGTTGCAGCAGACAACGTAGGAAATGTCAACCCGATAGAGATTCCCAATACAAACATCAATGGCAGCCATACGGTCCAGGGTTCTGGCGTCTCAGTCAAGAGAAGTGCTTCAAGCGAAACCAAAACGCCGAATGCGGCCGGACCTGCAATAAGGAGACGGCGGAATCCAATACGTGAAATGTGACGACCAATGGCGAACGATGTGATTGCAACAATGACAGGTGCTAACACGGAAAACCACCCCGCTTTCATGACGCCATAGTTCCACTCTGTTCGCAGGAAGAGAACATTGTTCAAAATATTTGCGGAGAAAGCAGCACCAAAAAGAAAAGTTGCAATGTTCGCAACAGTGAACGATCGAACTTTAAAAAGTGCTGGTGGTAAGAGGGGTACTGCATGCCGAAGTGTGCGCCGAATGACAATTGCTCCGAATACACATGCGGTCACAAACAAGAGAAGCACAGATTGATCTGACCAGCCAGTTTCTTCTGCTCGCGAAATTCCCCATACCAATGAAGCCACAGACAGCGTGACAAAGATTGATGCGCCAATGTCTGGTCGAGGTGAGTCTGTGCGTGGGGTTTCTTTGACCAAACGAACTGCCAAAAGAACAACCAGCAAACAAATAGGAACGTTGATCCAAAAAGCCGACCGCCAGCCAAATGTGGACACAAAGAACGCCCCAAGCGTTGGACCCGATGCAACACCTAATGCGCCCACAGCTCCATTCCACGCAACGGCCTGACTTCGTCGCTCAAGCGAAAACACCGACAGCAATAATCCCAACGATGCGGGAGTCATGATGGCGCCACCCACGCCTTGCACTGCCCGCCCGAAAATCAATACCCCCATTGATGACGCAATGGCACAAACAAGCGACCCCGCGAGAAAGAGCAATGCACCAACTTGGAAAAGTTTCTTACGCCCAACTCGGTCAGCAAGTCTGCCGGAAACCACTAAGAGAGAGCCGTAGAGAATGGAGTACGAGGTGACGACCCATGAAATTGTTCCACGACTGACGTTGGGGAAATCCGCCGCAATCTCAGCGAATGCCACATTCACGATAGAGAGATCCAAAGTGGAGATGTAGGCGGCAATGGCCGTCACAACAAATGTTGGCCACGGCGAACTTGTCGTTGATTCCTCGGTCGTTGCAATGTGTGCCATATTTCCCCCTCTGGTACAAAAAATGTACCATGTTGCTATGGGCTCGACTCGCACTCGGAAATCATCGCAATCACACAGTCGCAGTTACGACCTCAATTGCCCCATTGCAAAGTCACTTGATCTGATGGGAGACAGATGGACACTTCTTATTCTTCGTGATCTGTTCATTTTTCCCACTCGTCGTTATGTAGAACTCCGCGACAACCTCACTGGAATTTCGCCGACGCTTTTGTCGCAGCGGCTTAAAGACTTGATTCATCATGAGTTAATTGAGACGTGTGAGGAATCTAAGACGGGACATCTCGCTTATCAATTGACCGCTCGTGGCAAAGAAATAAAGCCAGTCCTCGTTGCTCTGGCAAAGTTTGGGCTTCCACTGATCGATGGACGAGTGAACGACAAAGCGTGGCAAGCGTTCACGAAGTAGTCACAACAAAAACGACCCAGCCGAAGCTGGGTCGTTGTGGCGGAAGAGGTGGGATTTGAACCCACGGTGGCTATTCACCACAACGGTTTTCGAGACCGTCCTATTCGGCCGCTCTAGCACCCTTCCGTCTGCAATTCTAACGGCGCATTAACGCAGGCGGCTAAAGAAATCTTGCAACAACTGTGTACTCTCCGTCGCAAGTACTCCATGTTCAACTGGCGGATTGTGATTCACGCGTGGATCAGCCATCACGTTGTACAAACTTGCGGTTGCACCACCCTTTAGATCTGCTGCGCCGTACACCAAACGACCAATACGCGAGTTCACGAGTGCGCCGGCACACATGATGCAAGGCTCCAATGTGACCACAAGAGTGCAATCGTCTAGTCGCCATGTGCCCAAGGCGGTCGCAGCATCTCGCAATGCCAACACCTCGGCGTGTGCGGTGGGATCGCCGGTGAGTTCACGCTCATTGTGACGCTGTGCAATGACGTCACCATTACGAAGAACCACTGCGCCAACAGGAACGTCGCCATGACGGATTGCTTCCTGCGCCTCGGCAAGGGCGATCCGCATGGCCTCTTCGTGTGTCATTGCCACAACCTAGTGATGTCTGGCGGAAGAGGTGGGATTCGAACCCACGGAAGCTTTCACTTCACACGCTTTCCAAGCGTGCCGATTCGGCCGCTCTCGCACTCTTCCTAGCAAGAACCTTGCGATTCCCACGAGTGAGTCAGGCTATCTGCCGAGTACGCTGACCCTCTCAACTCTCACGAGTTTGCTCGTGGGTGGTGAGGTGGCGGTCGGGTCCTGTGCGACGGTCGCCCGTAAACCAGGTCAGGTCCTGACGGAAGCAGCCTCCACACGGGAACGATCGTGCGCCGCAGGTCGCCTGGCCGTCACTTCACTGCCCATGGGCCTCGTGGCGAATCAAGGAGTCATCATGAACTCTCGTATTGGAATCATTGCCGGATCAATTATCGGCGTCTTGGTCCTGTTCATTGTGTCCATTGTTGGTTCCTACAACGGACTAGTCGACAGAGAGACGCGAGTCGATCAATCAGTCGCAGATTTGGAAGTTCAACTTCAGCGCCGATTCGACCTCATTCCCAATTTGGTCAGTGCAGTAGAGGGCGCACTTGAGCAAGAACGCGACATCATCAACAGCGTGACCGAGGCGCGCACCCGTTACACAGGGGCTGGGAACTCTGCCGATCGTCTTGATGCTGCAGCAGATTTGGAAGGCGCATTGTCACGACTTCTTGTAGTCGTAGAAAATTATCCGCAGGTAGCAAGTCTGCAGAACGTTCGTGATTTACAGGTTCAATTAGAAGGAACTGAAAACCGAGTTGCACAAGCACGTCGTACCTACAACGAATCAGCAAGTGATTACAACCGTGCTGTTCGTCGCTTCCCACGCGCAATTGTTGCTGCGCTCTTTGGTTTTGACAAGCGTGATCTCTTTGAGGCAACACCTGGAGCCGACCAAGCTCCGGAAGTTGACCTCAACCCAGGCGAATAACTCGTGACAAGAAAACAGGGCTTGCGAACGCTCTTCGTGGGATTGTTGGCCGGAACTTTTCTCTTGGTTGGATGTTCATTTGACTCAACCAACAGCACAAATTTTCCTGAATTCACCGCACCTGTAGTTGACGCAGTCGGTGCCATTGATGACATCATTGAAAGCGAATTGTCAGCAGAACTTGAACAGTTTCGTGTTTCCTCTGGACCACAAATTGCCGTTGCCGTCATTGACACCACCGGTCAACGATCAATAGAGGATTACTCCATTGACCTTGCGCGTGAGTGGGGTGTTGGCGATAGCGAACGCGACGATGGCGTACTACTTTTGATTGCGTTGGAAGACCGAAAGCTTCGCATTGAAGTTGGTAGCGGAGTTGAGGGTGATCTCACCGACGTCGCTGCGGGACGAATTGTTGACGAAGTCATGCTTCCGCTCTTGCGCAATGACGATGTCACGGGAGCAGTGCTTCAAGGAGCACGAGCAACGATGTCCGTGTGGCGCGGCGAAACACTTCCTGCACCAACCATCAACAATGACCCGACTGTCACGCAAGGAAGTGCGCCCGATTGGCTGGGAATTCTCCTCTTTTTCTTATTCATCGGTGGCTCAACTCTTCTTGCAATCATTGGCCAATTTGCCCGCCACACCACCTGGACCTCTGGTGGTTCTCGCCGTGGATACGGAGGGATATTCATTCCTGGCGGTTTTGGCAGCAGCGGATTCGGTGGTGGCGGCGGATTCGGTGGCTTCGGTGGTGGTGGCGGCGGCTTTAGTGGCGGCGGAGCAGGCGGGAGTTGGTAATGCCTAAGTGGTGGTTAGAACAAAAAGACGCAGTGGCGCAGGCAATACACACCGCCGAGTCAACATCTGGTCATCAGATAGTTGTTCACGTGGGCAGTTTGGGACGGAATCCACAGAAGCGTGCTAACCAACTTGCAGTTCGTTGGGCACAAGCGTCATTGGTGTTGTGTGTTGATCCACAACATCGTCACTTTGAAGTGCGATGGTCGCCCACACTTTCTCTTGATTCCGAACAAGTCACTCGTGTTGTGACGGAGAACATCAAGATGCACAACCTTGCCAATGCCATTACCGAACTGGCCGCATTACTCCCTGTTCAAGAAGAAGGAACAGAACTTCCCGACATAGTTAATGACGACAACTAGTGAATTTTTAGCGACCCACCGTGGCGCGCTCAGCTCGTTCAACGAGATCTGCCATCTCTAGTGAACGAGCGAATGATGCGAGGTCTTTTGTGGGTCCACGCCATTCCCAGTCATCTACTTTGCCAATCTTCACATCGTCATCAACATCCGTGACAACAGTTGCAATTTTTTTGAACAACAGCGCCATGTCAAATTGTTCGCGAAGGGTTGCGGCAAGCTTCGCAGCACCTCGAACAGCAACGCCATCTGTTGCCCACTGTGCTTCATCTAACGGAATGTTCTCAATATGCAGATACTGTGCCAACACAGTTGATGCACTCTTTGCGCCCCACCCCGGCAAACCTGGAAAACCATCTGCGGTGTCTCCGACAAGACCCAACCAGTCAGAAATACTCGTGGGCGACACACCAAACTTCTCGATAACTGCCGATTCGTTGATGATGACGTCATTACGCCTGTCGTACTGAACGATTCGATTGCTCTTCACGACTTGACCTAAGTCTTTGTCGGGCGTCAGCATCTGCACTTGGTCAACTCGTTCATCTGCATCTGCTCGTACTGCTGCGGCGGCCAATGCATCGTCTGCTTCATACTTCACCATTGACCACACCGGTACACCGAGAGCCCGTAACGCATCTTGCATGATGGGCAATTGCTTAAGAATGTCAGGTTCCATTCCCTCTGATGTTTTGTAACCGTCATATAGATTGTTACGAAAACTCTCAATGACATGGTCTACTGACACTGCAACGTGTGTTGCCCCACCGGCCAATAGTTGCAATGTTGAGGTCATCACTCCACGCGTGGCTGACATAGGCGGTGGGGTGCGATGACGAACGGCCTGGCCAAAGTGCTGACGGTACAGCTCGTAGGTGCCATCAATGAGATGAATAATCACCACCACAGTGTGCCAGACCTGTTGCAAGGGGTGATTGTTGTCGTTATGATTGCGAGCGCAACTAAATAGTTGCGGGCACAACAAAAAGCGCCACCCCACTACGAAAGGAATCCCCCAATGCCTGCCGTTACCGCCGACACTCTCACACTTCCCCGATTGCCAGCCCCAGCACCTGAAGCGCGTGAGCGAAGTGTTCGAGCCATCACCACCGCACCGCGCGGCTTTGAAGGTGAAGGGTTCCCGGTGCGCCGTGCGTTCGCTGGCATTGCAAAAAATGCGCTTGATCCGTTCATCATGATGGACCAGATGGGTGAGGTGGACTACGGCCCATATGAACCACGTGGCACCGATTGGCACCCACATCGCGGATTTGAAACTGTCACCTACATCATGGACGGCTCGTTTATCCATCAAGACTCCCATGGCGGTGGCGGAGTCATTTCTGACGGTGACACGCAATGGATGACCGCCGGGGGCGGAATTCTGCACATTGAGACTCCACCTGAGAGCTTGGTCATTAAAGGTGGCCTCTTCCATGGATTGCAGTTGTGGGTCAACCTTCCTTCACATAAGAAGATGATTTCTCCTGCGTACCAGAATCTTGAAGCGCAGATGGTCCCACTTCTCACCACACCAGACGCAGGAACACTGATTCGATTGATTGCTGGTGATCTTGCAGATGCGCACGGACCAGGATCTACTCACACACCCATCGTGATGGCACATGCAACCATTACTCCAGGGTCGCGGATGTCCTTGCCGTGGAATCCCCACTTCAATGGTCTTGCCTATGTCTTGAAAGGTTCAGGTTTTGCCGGAACAGAGCATGCAGCCATTCAATTGGGACAAGCGGTGGTCTTTGGTCCTGGCGATGTGCTCACGCTTGAAGCATCAGAGCATGAAGCATTAGATGTCATCTTGTTGGGCGGTAAACCAATCGGTGAACCAGTTGAACAATATGGTCCGTTCGTCATGAACACGCGTGCTGAATTACAACAGGCTTTCGACGACTACCAGAGCGGACGCCTTGGTGTAGTGCCAGCAAACGGTATTCAACCGTTCCGCGGTCGCTAAACCAAAACTTTCCAGCTAGCTGACTTGTGTCAGCCCACCATCAACAACAAACACTTCACCGGTCACATATTTGTTGCGCACCAACGCAAGTGTTGCTTCTGCGCAATCATCGGGAGTCGCAGAACGCTTGATGGGGTTAATCATCGCAATACCAGCATGCTGACTTGACCAATCTTTGGTCCATGGCGTCTCAACAAGTCCAGGTGCAACAGCATTAAAGCGAACTGGCCCGTGGCTCTTTGCCATGAGACGTGTCATCTGATTCAGTGCGGCCTTCGACATTGAATACGCAATGGATGAACCCATTGGTCGAACACCTGCAACTGAGGTGATGTTGACAACGTGACCATCAGCAGATTCACGAAGGTGTGGCAATGCAGCCTTTGTGAGATACCACGTACCAAAGACATTCACTTCAAATGTCTTCATAAAAATCTCGTCAGTGAGCGCATCAATGTCGCCATGTGGAACAAGAGTTGTCCATCCTGCGTTATTGACAAGAAGATCTAACTTTCCATACTTCTTGATGGTCTCTGCAATGAGATTTTCCGATTGCGCTTTGTCACTGATATCTGCCTGCACATATATGGATTCGCCCGGAAGAGCTTCTGCAACTTTTTGACCCGCCTCAACGCTGCTAGCCGAGTTCACAACAACTGATGCGCCCAGTTCAGACAATCGCTGTGCGATTCGCTCACCGATTCCACTTGATGATCCGGTCACAATTGCAACCATTCCTGCTAACTCGGCCATGACATTTCTCCCTCTTGGTACCTGCCCTCATCGTAGGACTGCATACATAGCCCCGAAGAACAGAAAGGGTCCCAACGGAATATGGCTGTGTCGAGATGAGATTCTGAACACCACCAAAATCACTGCAACTACTCCGGCTGCGAAGAATGCGGAGAAGATGGCAACCCACACCGCTTGTACGTTCACAGCGCCGATAAACAATCCGATGTACGCCGCACACACCACATCGGCATGGCCTAGTTGACCGCGGGACACTAACTCAATGAGTCGCAGTACCAACCACATCACGCCAACACTCGTCACAATGTTCAACAACATGGCTTCTGGCGAAATGCCAACAACAAACATCACAATTGGCACGGCTACACCAATTGACTGCCGCATTACTCGGCGCGGAATGGTGTGCGTATCGATATCAATCCATGACATACGAAGTCCGGTGCCAATAAGGACGCAGCACATCACTACGTACGCAGCGTCGTGAAACACGTTGTGAGCAATGGTCGCACACAGCGTTGCGACTACTGCACTCGCCACCCATGACACTTCATGCTGAGTGCTGTGATGCTCCGCGAACACCACACCACTACTTCTCTGAAGAGCAATATCCTTCCGCGCGCACCATAAGGCCCACACGCCAATCACTAGCCCCACTCCACCCCACATCACGCTGTGCATGCGGAGGTGTGTACAGAAGTTTGCTTGGAATGTCCAAGCGCCTCAGTTATTTGGGTGGTGATTATTCCTGAACGAGTTCAATCAGTGTTCCGAAGCTGCCCTTCGGATGAATGAAAGCAACTGTTGTGCCGCGTGACCCTGGGCGAGGAGCCTTGTCAATGGGAGTCGCTCCAGCGGCAACCATTGCCTCAAGAGCTTCAGCACAGTTATTGACGCGGTAGCCAATGTGATGCAAACCTTCACCGCGCTTCTCGATTGCTTTTGCAACGGGAGACTCGGGCGTGGTGGGTGTCAGCAATTGAACGTAGCTCTCCGCCACTTTCAACAACGCTTCTTCCACTCCGTCTGACTCGACGACTTCACGGTGGTCAACCGTTGCACCGAATGCGTCTTGGTAGTACTTGATAGCTGCTTCAAGATCGCGAACAGCGATTGCAACGTGATCAATTTCTGTTAACAACATGACAGTGTCCTTTGTTCTGTAATTGTTCTAACGACGGAACCAATTGAGCTTGTCGCCAATTTTTGCGCGCAATTCATGATCATCAACTCCGAGACCCTCTTCGGGTGCCAAGCACAACACACCAAGTTTTCCTTCGTGCATGTTGTTGTGAACCTGATACGACGCCTCGCCTACTTGATCAAGAGTGAATACCTGTGACATCACAGGATGGATCATTCCCTTGTCAATGAGACGGTTTGCTTCATACGACTCTTTGTAGTTCGCAAAGTGTGAACCAACTAGCTTCTTCAGACGCATCCAGAAGTGGCGGTTGTCGAACTCCATCATGAAACCGCTTGTAGCTGCACAAGTAACAACTGTGCCGCCCTTCTTCACAACATAGATCGATGCTGCGAATGTGCTGCGACCAGGGTGTTCAAACACGATGTCTGGATCTTCACCAACAAGTTTGCGAATGTCACTGCCCAGACGACGCCATTCTGTTTCGTCATGTGAGCCATCTTCATTGAAGAACTTGTAGTTGGCTTTCTTGCGGTTGATGATGTGTTCACATCCCATTTCGCGCAAGATGGCTTCCTTTTCTTCTGACGACACAACTGCAACGGGGATACCGCCACCGTTCAACACGTACTGCACTGCGTATGCGCCGATACCACCGGACGCACCCCAAATGAGAACAACGTCGCCCTGCTTCATGTTGGCTCCGTTTGGAGATACCAACATGCGGTAGCTGGTGGAGTTACACAATGCGTTAACTGCAGCTTCTTCCCACGTGAGGTGTGCAGGCTTTGGCATCAACTGATTGGCCTTCACCACTGCGAGATCGGCAAGTCCACCGAAGTTTGTTTCGTAACCCCAAATGCGCTGGTTGGATCCCATCATTGAGTCGCTGTGTGATGACGGATCTTGGTCGTCTACGTGGTTGCAGTGAATGGTGATCTTGTCGCCAGGCTTCCAGTTACGCACTGCACTACCAACGCGAAGCACTACTCCCGAGCCGTCAGATCCCACGACGTGATAATCGAGGTCGTGGCGCTTGGCCCATGAGCTTTCACGTCCGAGGCGTGCCAATGCACCAAAGGTGCTGATGGGCTCGAAAATGCTGGTCCACACGGTGTTGAAGTTGATGCTCGACGCCATGACAGCAACAACAACTTCGTCGGGAGCAATCTCGGGAAGCGGAACTTCACCGATGTGAATGCTTTTGCGTGGGTCCTTCTGCTCGCTAGGAACTCCGTCCCACATGTTCTGGTCTTCCTTACGGACAAACGCTGCGCGATAGGTGGAGGGAAGGGGGATTGCGGCGAGTTCTTCGCCCGATGCGCCATTCAGGATGGCCTGGAGAATTTGGTCCATTCATAGGACGATAGCGAGATTTTGCCTTCCATCTCCTAGCCTGAAAACACTTCAACAGCACCACTTGGTGCCCGTCCTTTCGGAGGCAAACATGGCCGGTTCATACATCGTCGCAGGAGCCCGCACACCCATTGGAAAAATGAGCGGTGTACTTTCTTCATTCAGCGCTGCAGAGCTTGGTGGCTTTGCTATCAAAGCGGCGCTTGAACGTGCCGGCGTGAAGCCAGAAGAAGTTGAACACGTCATCATGGGACAAGTTCTCATGGCTGGCCAGGGACAAGTTCCATCACGTCAAGCAGCGGTCAACGCTGGCATTCCCATGAATGTTCCATCGGTCAACATCAACAAGGTGTGCTTGTCTGGTTTGAACTCCATCTACCTGGCAGACCAAATGATCGCATCAGGCGAAGCAGACATTGTTGTTGCCGGCGGCATGGAGTCAATGACTAATGCGCCATATCTCGCGCAAGGTGCGCGCGGTGGTTTCCGCTACGGCAACACCGAACTGCAAGACGCAATTGTTCGTGATGGTTTGTGGTGCGCCTTCGATGCATGCCTCATGGGTCTTGGAACCGAACGGTACACCGCTGGTGGTATCTCACGTGCCGACCAAGACGACACTGCAATGAAGAGCAATCAGCGCGCTGCAGCTGCAATTGCATCGGGCAAGTTGGCTGAAGAGATCATTGAAGTTGCAGTGAAGCAACGCAAGGGTGACCCCGTCATCGTCAAGAACGACGAAGGCGTCCGCGCGGATACCACCATGGAATCACTTGGCTCGTTGAAGCCTGCTTTCGACAAAGAAGGAACAATCACTGCGGCTAATGCAAGCCAAATCTCCGACGGTGGTTCTGCAGTTGTTCTTATGTCGAAGAAGGCAGCCGAAGCTCGCGGAGTAAAGCCGCTTGGTGAAGTTGTGTCTTACGGAATGGTTGCTGGCCCCGACAATGCGTCGCTATTGCATCAGCCCAGCCGTTCCATCTTGCGCGCACTTGACCGCGCAGGCATGAAAGTGTCAGACGTTGACTTGTTCGAATTGAATGAGGCATTTGCCGCAGTAGGAATCGCATCAATGCGCGAACTTGGCATTACAGATGAAATTGTCAACGTCAACGGCGGTGCAATTGCATTAGGTCACCCAATTGGCATGAGCGGTAACCGTTTGGCTCTCACAATCTTGCATGAACTACGTCGCCGTGGTGGCGGTGTTGGAGCTGCAGCACTCTGTGGTGGTGGCGGACAAGGCGACGCCATCATCGTTCGCACCGTTTAATTACACACATGTTCAGCGAGCCACTCACACGAGGACGTCATGTCGCTCGGTGGGTGGCTCTTGCTGTTGTAGTGGGAATTCTGTCTGGACTGTTATCAGCCGCGTTTCTGGAGTCTCTTGATTGGGCGACCAACACACGTACTTCAAACGAGTGGTTGTTGATACTTCTCCCCCTTGCCGGACTTGTTGTAGGTATGTCGTATCACTACATGGGGCGCGGGCTTGAACGTGGTTCAAATCTTCTCATTGATCAAATTCACTCTCACTCGCAGTGGATTCCATTTCGCCTAACTCCCCTGATATTCGGTGCAAGCGTTGTGTCGCATGTTGCAGGAGCATCAGTGGGTCGTGAAGGCGCTGCGCTGCAATTTGCTGCTGGAGTCACGGACCCCATTAGTAAGAAACTTGGACTCTCTCATGCTGACCGATCATTGATGCTGATCACTGCCATGGCTGGTGGGTTTGGTGCGGTGTTCGGAGTTCCCGTCACTGGTGCAGTTTTCGCGTTGGAAGTTCAACGGATTGGAAGGGTGCGCTACGAAGCATTGGTGCCTGCTCTTGTCGCAAGTTTCATCGGAAACTCAGTAGTGCGCGGGCTCGGTGTCGAGCACACTCACTACTCGTCTTTTCCAACAATTGACCTCACTTGGTCGATTGGGCTGCGAATTGTCGGATTCGGTATTTGCGCAGGCCTCATTGCGTTGTTGTTTGTGTGGTTAACACACCACGTCAAGAACATGAGTGCGCGATTCATACCGTGGTATCCCGCACGGCCACTTTTAGGTGGAGTTGTTCTTGCACTACTCATCGCGACATGTGGTTGGCGTGATTATCAAGGTCTCTCCATTCCACTGGCAATTGAAGCGATGAACGGATCGGCTGCTGGTCAGTGGGGAACAAAACTTGTGCTGACGTCTCTCAGTATTGGCACAGGATTTGTTGGTGGAGAATTCATTCCGTTGTTCATCATTGGAGCGTTAGCCGGTGCAAGCTTCGGTCACATCACTGGCTCAAACATTGCCCTTTTCGCAATGGTTGGTGCGGTTGCAGTACTTGCGGGTGCCACCAATACTCCTCTGGCATGCACGTTGTTGGGAGTAGAACTCTTTGGTGGCGGCGGATTGTGGTTTTTTGCTATCGCGTGCGTTGCTGCGTATTCAACAAGCGGACACACTGGCATTTATCACGCGCAACCAATTAGTGCGAACAAGTCGGGAACTCATCCGCCCACTGCGTAATCACCTACAAATCGAGGCGACGACGATTATCGAATGCACGACCCAATGTGACTTCGTCGGCGAATTCAATATCGCCACCAACAGGCAAACCACTTGCTAGTCGTGATACTTCAACACCAAGTGGTGCAAGTAAGCGCGCTAAATACATTGCTGTGACATCACCTTCGGTGTTGTTGCTTGTACACACCACCACTTCAGTGATTCCCTCGGGTTTAATGCGTGACACCAACTCGCGTACTTTCAAATTCTCTGGGCTGACACCTTGTAGTGGATCAATCAAACCCAGCAACACGTGATAGCGACCGCGAAATCCGCCCGTGCGCTCTAACGCTGCAATGTCGCGTGAATCTTCCACAACGCAGACAATTGTTGATTCACGTTTTGCATCGGAACAAATGCTGCACAATTCTGCATCGGCCAAGTTGAAACATCGTTCGCAGAAACGCACTTTCTGTTTGGCCTCAATGATTGCTCTCGCGAGCCGTGCAACGTCTTCGCCTTCCGACTTAATGAGATGAAGAGCTAACCGTTGGGCACTGCGTGGACCAATGCCGGGCAGGCGACCTAGTTCATCAATAAGTATCTGAACAGGTGGTGTATACGGACTTGCCACGGTTATTACTCTGCTGATGCTTCGTCAATAATGCTTCCGTCTGGAAACTCTGATTGCAGTTTTTCCAGAATGGGATCAACCGCGTCGTGCACCAACGTTGTCTCACTGAGATCGATGGGTTTGAGTGGGTCTTCCTCAACAATTTTGTCGATGGTCTTTGGCTCGTCAGGAATGATGGGCCGTTCTGTTCCCGCAGTTGCATCGGCTTGTACAAATCGAATGGTGCATGTAATTCCACAGACACTCTTAATGGCTGCGACAACTTCAGACTGCTTCTCTTGCGCGCGTTGTAATGGTGTGTTGGCCGGCATCTTGATGGTGATGACGGAGCCATCAAACGACTCAACAACTGCTGGCTTAAAGAGCGCCTTTGAAAGCCCCTTCATAGAGTCAGTGATTTGTGGCCACGCCTGGGCGGGATCGATTTCGCTTCCAGTTGGTGCAGCAGGCTTTTCGGCGTCAACAGACGGTGTCGGTGTTGGCGAGGTGATGTCGGATGCAGTGCGCGTCACTGGTTGTGATGCATCTCCGCGTTGTGTAGAAGATACTGCACGTCCGCCAATTTTTGCGCGACCAGTTGTTGGGTTCAGCGGTGGTGGTGGCAATGCAGCCGCAACACCGTTTTCTTTCAGTTGCTTGACAGCTTCTTCAAGTTGAGAGATGCGAGCGAGAAGATTCTCGTTGCTGTCATCAAACACTGGTGATGCCAACTGCACAAGTGCTACTTCAAGGAGAAGTCGTGAATCGGGGGCGTGGCGCATTTCCACCATGGTGCTTCCCAGAACTTCCATAATTCTGACAATGCGTTGCACACCAAGATCACGTGCGTAACCATTGATCTCTGAAACGCGCGCGCTTGGTAACTGAACAAGTTCAGGCGACATGAGAGACAGAAAACAATCACGCATAACGCGAAGAACATCTTCGGCATAAGTGTGTGGGTCACGGCCTTGTTGCATGGCTTGTGCAACTGCAACAAGTGCACCGCCATGATCTTTTGCAACAAGTGCACGGATGATGTCTTCGACATGAAGCGCATCTTCGGGTTCACCGCCACCAGACGCCACCAGTTCAAGCGCAGAGAGAGTGTCACGCGCACTGCCGCCACCTTGACGAAGAACGTGTGCGATGTCGGTATCAGAAACATCAAGCTGTGCTTCACCCACGACGAAACGAACATATTTTTCCAATTCGTCGATGGGAAGCAAATGGAACTGCAGATGCTGCACGCGACTACGAATAGTTTCCGACACTTTCTGTGGATCGGTGGTAGCCAACACAAACACCACTTGTGGCGGTGGTTCTTCAAGAGTTTTCAGAAGTGCAGCTTCTGCAGCACGGGTGAGCATGTGAACTTCGTCGAGAATGAAGACGCGATGTCGCCCTGGGCTTGAGAGCGCTGCCGCATCGATGATGTCGCGAATTTCTTGAACACCGTTGTTACTGGCCGCATCAAGTTCTAGAACGTCGTAACTGGTGCCCACCTCGACTGCTTTGCACGATGAACACTCACAACATGGCTCGCCATCGACGGGTGTTTCGCAATTGAGAACCTTGGCCAGAATTCGTGCGGTGGTGGTCTTTCCAGTGCCTCGGGGACCTGAGAACAGGTAGGCCTGGCCTTCTCGACCATTAATGACTGCGTTGCGCAAAGCCCGCACCACATGCTCTTGGCCATAGAGCTCTGAGAACTTCCGAGGGCGAAAACGTCGGTAGAGGGACTGAGTGGCCATTGGTCTGACCCTACCAATGCGGTGCATCGGGGGTCTGTGTGTGCCATCGTTGAGCGCCCCCGATAGGTGCCGAGTGGCTACCGTTTTCTCAACACATGCGTCGATTTCTCTCCACACTCTTTCTGTGTCTTGCAGCCGTGGCATTCATGCCAGGGTCCGCCATGGCAGCAGGCGACAACACGGTGGAATCATCGACCCCTGCAGCGGGTGAAACCATCACCTTGGCGCCCACACAAATTCAGTTGCGCTTCAGTCAGCCGGTGGGTGGTGCAGAGGCTGTGGCGCAGATGGGTCTTGTGCTCACCTGTGATAGCAAAATCACCAACCTCGCAACACCCCAGTTGGGTGCCGACGGTGTCACGGTGTCTGCAGCACTCACACAGGTACTAGGGAACGGAAACTGTCGCGTGGAGTGGACTCTTCCCGACGGAAGCAGTGGTTCGTTCACATTCACCTCAAGTGTGCAAACCACCACAACGGTTCCAAACACCGAACCTGGTGGATCAACTGTCACCATTCCAGGGGTAGCCGAAGACGTTGATGCTGGTCCCCCGCGACTTGGCGGACCAATCGGTCTCATGCGATGGGTGTCGTTCTTTTTCGTCAGCGCACTTTTCGGTGGTGTGGTGTTCTTGCGCTTGGCGTGGCCTGAAGGTGCCGAATACCCCATTGGTGAACGCTATTTCCGTTACCTAGTGGTGTTTTCCACGCTTGCTCTCTACGTGCAAATTGTTTTGATGGCAGCCAAAGAAGCAGAGACTGGCTTTACATCCACCTTCTCCCCCACATCATGGGGCGCACTGCTAGAAGCCACTGAAGGTCGCGCCATCGTTCTTCGACTTGTTGTTGTTATGGCGATGGGTTGGTTTGCGTGGATCACCGAGCGGGTGCTGTTTGAAACGTTTGGTGTTGTCACCGTTGTGATTCTTGGTGCTATTGCTCTCACGTATGGATTCGACCGATTTGCTGGTCGCGCCGTATTGATAGGCGTGGGTCTCAATGCGTTACACATGGCATTCGTTGGTGTGTGGGTGGGAAGCATTGCCATTATGTGGCGTGTTGTGTTGCATGGTCCCGGTGGCGATGACCTCGTTGCAGCATTACGCGGCTGGACGCGAATGGCCACACCAACCACTGTGGGTGCAATCGCAACTGGTGCTGCGCAAGTCGCACGCATTGATGGCTTCAGCTTGATTAACAGCGGTCATGGACGCGTCGTCATCCTGAAGTCGCTGTTGGTCGTTGCAATGGTGTTTGTCAGCGCAGCAGTGCGTCAGTTCATTTCACGTGGCATGGAACGAGCGCGTAGCTTGAACGAGCGAACTGTGTATCGCCTGAAACGACCAATGGGTGTTGAACTTTCTCTCAGCATCATTGTGCTTGCAACGTCGTCGTGGTTAATGGCAATGCGGCCTCCCTATGTGTTGTTGGCAGACCGCGGGCCCAAAGAGCAATATGCAATCATTCAGGAGTTTGAAGGAAAAGATGACTTCAAGGTCCGCGTCATGATCACACCTGGCAATGTGGGGCCAAACAAAATGTTGGTGGAACTGTTTGGACCATCGCGCATTCAAAACTTCACTGTGAAGCTCACCCCCGAGAATCCGAACTTTGCGGGCTACACCTTGAACGTTCCGCTCACGCGCCCTGGCGGAGCACTCGTTGATACAGATGCTGGTTTCGTCCTGCGCGCCCCGGGTGTCTGGAAAATTGAAGTCACCGGAGTCACCACCATCGGCAATCTTGAAGTGCTGACAGGCCAATTCATCATCGCCGACGGCACAACTGTGACAACTGTTCCGCGCCAGGGACTCACCCCAATGACCACGACCACCGTGACCCCCACCACGATCGCCCCCACCACAGTGGCCCCAGTTGTCACAACGGTGGCGCCGGTTGCCACCACGCTGCCACCAGTAGCAACCACAGTTCCCGCCGGATAATCAGCCGTAAATAGGCGCCGTAGGCCTTCTCGGCACTAGCGTTTCCCCCGTGACAGACACATCGGCTCCCAGCATGCAGGACAAGATTGACGACCTTCGCAATCGCCAAGAACAGGCTCGAAACGCCGGTAGCCCACGCTCCGTCGAGCGCCATAAGGGCAAAGGCAAATTGCTCGCCCGCGAACGCATTGAATACCTATGCGACCCAGGCTCATTCCATGAACTCGACATGCTGGCTCGCCATCGTGCACATGCTGCAGGTCTTGAAGAGCGTCCCTACACCGACGGCGTCATCACTGGTTGGGGAACCATCGAGGGACGCAAAGTGTTCTTGTTCTCACAAGACTTCACGGTCTTTGGTGGTGCTCTGGGTGAAGTGTTCGCCGAGAAGATTCACAAACTCATGGACTTGGCCATCAAAGTGGGTGCGCCCGTTGTTGGTTTGAATGATGGTGCAGGTGCACGAATTCAAGAAGGTGTTGTGTCTCTTGCGTCATACGGTGGAATCTTCCATCGCAATGTGCAGGCATCTGGTGTCATCCCGCAAATTTCAGTGATTCTTGGCCCATGTGCAGGTGGTGCTGTGTATTCACCGGCCATGACCGACTTCATTTTCATGGTGCGCGAGTCAAGCCACATGTTCATTACTGGTCCAGATGTTGTGAAGACAGTGACCGGTGAAGATGTAACTCTTGAAGAACTTGGTGGCGCAATGAGCCACGCTTCGAAGAGTGGCGTTGCAACATTTGTTTCTGCTGATGAACAGGCGTGCCTCGACGATGTTCGTTTCTTGTTGTCGTTCCTTCCACAGAACAACCTCGAAGAACCACCCGCAGAAGAACCCAGCGACGATGCAGACCGTTCATGCGATGCATTGCGCGACATTCTTCCCGTGTCACCCAACCAGCCATACGACATGAAGAAGGTCATTCGCGAAGTTGTCGACAATGGCGAATACTTCGAATACTTCCCGCACTGGGCAACCAGCATCACCTGCGGTTTCTCTCGTCTCGACGGAATGACTGTTGGAGTTGTGGGTAACCAACCAATGGCATTCGCTGGCGTTCTTGACATTGAGTCATCAGAAAAAGCTGCGCGTTTTGTGCGCACTTGCGACGCATTCAATATTCCACTAGTCACGTTTGTAGACGTACCTGGATTCTTGCCTGGCGTTAACCAAGAGCACGAAGGAATTATTCGTCACGGCGCAAAGTTGCTGTACGCATTCTGCGAAGCAACGGTTCCACGAATTCAAATCATCACTCGTAAGGCATACGGTGGCGCATATGTGGTGATGAACTCCAAGTCAATTGGTGCAGACCTTGCATATGCATGGCCCACCGCAGAACTTGCAGTCATGGGCCCGCAAGGCGCCGTTGAAATTGTGTACAAGCGCGAACTGCAACAAGCAGCAGATCCTGTGGCTCGTCGTAACGAATTGGTCGCTGAGTACACGGAGAAGTACGCCAATCCATACGCCGCAGCAGAACGCGGATACGTGGATGACGTTATTGATCCAGCCGACACTCGCAAGAAAGTCATTGCCGGGCTTCGCATGTTGCAAACAAAGCGCGAAGAATTGCCACGCCGTAAGCACGGCAACATGCCGCTGTAGAGACACACCATGACCGAAGAACTCAACTGGCCAGCACCTAATCCAAACGATGCACCTAGCGCCGCTGGGGCATCGCGCAACGCCAACAACGAAGTGATGGCTACTTTCTTGCAACGACTTGGTGGTCGTGCATTGGATTCGTTGAACTCATTCGTTGCGTATTTGGGTGTTCTCATGCTGTCCGCAGTTGTGATGATGATTAGTGGCGCCGAAGAGGGATCTGGTCTTGCCACTGCGGTCACCGTCTTAGGCGCAGGAATTGTCATTGGTCTTCAAGTCATGTGGGAAGGCAACGGTGGAAGTCCATTCCGTCGAGGAATCAGCGTGCTGATTGTTGATCAGAACACATTCCAACCAATTGGTCCGTGGCGTGCAATTGTCCGCATTCTTGTTGCAAACTTCAGTTTGTTGTTCTTTGGTCTTGGCTTTTTGTGGATGCTGTGGGATCCAAAGAGCCAAACATGGCACGACAAAGCTGCCGGCACAGTGGTGGTGAAGCGATGAATCCCAACATCAGTTCTATTTCCCCTGCACCCACCGACGAAGAAGCAGCCGCCATCGCTGCCGCAGTCACAATGATGTGGCCACAGCCTGTTGCTGCATCTTCATCAACAAATAAGAACGTCAATGTGTCATGGCGCTTTAGTGGCCGTTGGTGGGCAACTAACCACATCACACGTCGTAGTCGCCCAGGCGCATAAGTAACTATGGCCACGCAGGCACTCGCTGGACTTCGTGTCATTGACATGTCCACCGTTCTTGCCGGACCAAACTGTGCGCGTTACCTCGCTGACTTTGGCGCAGATGTCATCAAAGTAGAACGACCAGATGTTGGTGACAGCCTGCGCAACATGGGGTGGCGCGACCCACAAGATGGCGAAGGTTTGTGGTGGCGGATTGTGAATCGCAACAAGCGGAACATCGCATTAGATCTGAAGAACGCCGATGATCATGCATTGTTCTTGTCGTTGATTGACGATGCTGACGTGTTGGTCGAAAACTTGCGTCCAGGAATTCTGGAACGACTTGGACTTGGCCCCGATGTCTTGCACGCACGTAATCCACGACTTGTCATCACCCGTGTCAGTGGTTTTGGCCAAACAGGACCGTATGCGCATCGCCCGGGCTTTGCCACCATTGCCGAAGCAATGTCTGGACTTGCATCCATCACCGGAATGCCAGGCGGCGATCCCATGTTGCCGCCAATTGCGTTAACTGACGAAGTCACCGGATTAGTTGCTGCATTCGCCACCATGGTGGCGTTGTGGTCAGAACAAGGTCAAGTAGTTGATGTCTCACTGCTAGAGAGCATCTTCCACATCATGGGGCCACTCATGACTGTGTGGCTCACACGTGGTGAAATGCAAGAACGAATGGGTTCGCTTATCCCCTACACAGTGCCACGCGGTGTCTATAAGTGCAGCGACGGAAAGTTTGTCGCAATGTCAACGTCTAGTGATTCCATTGCATCGCGTGTGATGGCACTGTTGGGTTTTGACAACGACGAGCGCTTTTCAACTTTTGCTGGTCGTGTTGAGAATCGAGACATCATTGATGACGCGATTGAAAAGTGGTTTGCACAACACACTCAAACGGAAGCATTGGCAATTTTTGAAGACATTCAGGCTGCTGCTGGACCAGTTCTTGACATGCAAGACATTGCGAATAACCCTCACTACGCCGAACGCAACGCCATCATCACTGTGGAGGGAACTCCCATGCAGGCACTCATCGCGCAATTGTCGAAAACTCCTGGTGTTGTGAACTGGCGTGGACGGGCTCGCGATGCCGACGGAGACGACATTCGTCGAAACGGTTGGAATTCGTAGTCCAACACGACCATTCCCATGGTCTATTAGTAAAGTTCACCTGTTCGTCAGGGGGACATCATGATGACTCAAGAGGCTGCTCCGCGTTTTACCCGTGCACACAAGGTGCTTGGTCTCACCGCAATTGCAACAATGCTCGTCTCGCTGGATACCAGCATCGTGGTGGTTGCCGAGCGCACCATTGCATACGACCTCGGCAATCCCACATGGATGCCCTGGGTGTTTTCTGGATACAGCATTGCCTATGCCGCAGGACTCTTGACCGCGGGCCGTTTCGCAGACGTGAACGGTCGTAAGCGTTCCTTTATGCGGGGACTTGCGCTGTTCAGCATTGGTTCAGTGTTGTGTGGACTGGCACCCACCACTCACTTCTTGGTTCTTGCGCGTTTGGTGCAGGCAATTGGTGGTGCACAGCTCACTCCGGCATCAATCGCATTAGTTCTGCCCGAATTCCCCGCCGAAAAGCGCACCGTTGCCATCGGCGTGTGGGGCGCAGTGGGTGGTTTGGCTGCCGCCGCGGGTCCATCGCTTGGTGGAATTCTTCTTGATTGGTTGAACTGGCGCTGGTTGTTCTTTATCAACGTGCCGTTCTGTATTTTCACCTTGCTTGTTGGTCGCACCTTGTTGCACGAAAGCAAAGACCCAAATGCAACAAAAGACGTTGATCTCATTGGTACTGCATATGGATTTCCTGGTGTTGCACTTGTAACTCTTGCAATTACGCAAAGTACAGAGTGGGGCTATTTAGACAACCGCACGATTGGATCATTCATCCTTGGATTTGCACTGCTGGCACTTTTTGTTCAGCGTTGTCGTACCGTTGCAAATCCATTACTTGACTTGAAGTTGTTTAAGTTGCCCTTTGTTGTTGCAGCCAATATCTCTGGTTTGTTCTTCTCTATCGGATTCCTAGGAATGTGGCTTTTGAACACGCAATGGATTCAGGTCATCTGGGGATACAGCCCAGCAAAATCTGGACTCGCGACCGCGCCTGGGCCGATTATGGCTGCAATTTTTGCTGCACCCATGGGTCGTCTCGCCGTTCGATGGGGACACGCAAAGGTTCTCATGGTGGGTGCGGTGTTGATGAGTGTTGGCACTTTCCTTCTGACAGTCACAATGACTCCAACACCTGATTACGTACGCGATTATCTGCCATTGATGATCATGACGGGAATCGGAGTGGGGTGCAGCATGTCAACGCTGTCAAGTGCTGCAAATGCCTTCCTTCCACCAGCAAAGTTTGCGATGGGTTCTGCGTTGAACACCACTGCACGCCAAGTTGGTTCAGCTCTTGGTGCAGCGCTAGCTGCATCGCTTGCAACACCTGCAATCAAAAATGTCGTTCAGGCAATCCAGACCAAAAGACCAATTACTGAAGCAATGGTGTCATCGTACGACAATGCTTGGTACTTGATGTCTGGCATCTACATGTTCGCTGGACTCATCATGTTGACGCTGTTCCGCAAGCCCACTGATGAACAGATGGCTGCAGCAAATGACGTCACATTTGTTGACTAAAGAATTCCCACTGGGCAGCTGACGCCCGTTCCACCAATACCGCAGTAACCATTGGGGTTCTTTCCTAAGTACTGCTGGTGATACGGCTCGGCGTAGTAGTAGTCAGTGAGCGGTGCAATCTCGGTGGTGATTGCGCCGTATCCGGCCTTGGTGAGTTGATCTTGATATGCGTCGCGTGTGGCCTCGGCAGCTTCACGTTGTGCATCGTTCTGGAAATAGATGGCACTGCGATACTGCGTGCCAATGTCATTTCCTTGACGCATGCCTTGCGTAGGGTCATGGTTTTCCCAAAAAATTCGCAACATGTCGTTTACAGATACTTGCGAATGATCAAACACCACCAACACCACTTCAGTGTGGCCGGTTAAGCCCGAGCACACCTCTTCATACGAAGGGTTTGGTGTGAAGCCGCCGGCATAACCCACAGATGTTGAGTGCACACCCGATGCCTGCCAAAACTTACGTTCGGCACCCCAGAAACAGCCCATGCCCACCACAAGAGTGGACATGGTGCCAGACCACGGACCAACTAATGGTGTGCCCAATTCGAAATGCTCTGCAGGCACGGGCATGACCTGATCTGTACGACCAGGCAATGCCTCTGCCGCGGTAATCATGACGGGGTTCTTACGACCAAACATGTGGTCATGATACGAACCTAGCCCTCATGAACAACGGCTGTGACTTAGTGACGTGTGATGGTCACTTTCTTGGTCTGAGCCTGTTTGCCGCTCATGGGAATTCGTACTTCCAACACACCATCTACATATCGGGCCTTGACGTCTTGGTCAGTGGCACCGGCTGGCAGCGCAATAGTGCGAACGAATGAGCCGTATTGGAACTCGCTGCGATAATGACGCTTGTTCTCGTGCTTGTGCTCTTTCTTGCGCTGCACCATGATGCGCAACATTCCTTCAGAGACGGTGATCTCAATATCGTCTTCCGGATTTACACCAGGAGCTTCAGCGCGAACGATGAGTTGATTTTCTTCTTCAAACTCTTCCACTTTGATTGCTGCTTCACCAACAGAGTCGATCCAAGATTCTGGAAAGTCAAGAACGCTTCTCCCCGCCATCCATGTCGGCCAATCAAAATCTGTGGCTGCTTTTCGAATAAGTGTCATGTTCATCTCCTCGAGTTGTAGGGATGACGGAGACGGTACGAGTAAAGAAAGCGGTCACCATGCGATTTTCCTTACTGAGGACAATCCACTTGCTGAAATGAATGATTGTTCAAGTTCTAATAGCTCTTCGCAACCAGGTAGCACCCGCAGACCTGCACGAATAGCAGTAAAAAACGATTCGCTGTCGTTTTGTTCTCTTGCCCACTCAGCCGCAGCACATGATGCCTTCACCGCAAGAACAACCATGCGAGTCGTTGTTCCATCAAGGTCGGCCCACAAATAATTGGTTCCAGCGAACGGAGTATCCCGAATCAAGGACAATTCGGTGAGCAGTCTGTTCGCGGTGCTTGTATCCGCCAAGAACTCGTCGTATGCATTTCTCAACAGGTCATAATCGCTGACCAACACTCGACCAATCTGTATTTCATCTGTAAACGTTGGCGGAATCCATGACACGTCTTCAGTGCTCGGCACCAAGAGATTCAGGCCACGTCGCATGTCAGACATAACGGTGGAAAAACTTGAGTCGGAAATATCAATCTCCCATACCGCAGTACGAACTGCAGACCGCCGTGCACGATCTGAGTTCATTGCGAGCCACGCCAACACTTCAACGGACCTCTTCTTTCCGAATTGCGCTGACACTCCTTGCGAGTTCTGCACAGTTGGAAAGCCATACATTCGAACCACCGCATCCCACATCCGTACGGGTGTATTGCTGTGTTCATTGTTGGCAGACCGCAAGAGCCTTTCAACTTCTTTATCAACGAAGGCTGCATCAGGTTCCAGAGCAAATAGTGAAGAAGGCTCCACACAGTGATTTTTAAAGCGATACAGATCAGAAGTTGCGGAATCGGACAACCGTGATGGCATCTCGCGATTCTCAATTTGTTCACGCCGTCGTTGCAGAATTTTGCGAAGTATCCACGTCATCGCAATCGGATCAGCAACGGTTCTGGTAGGTAATTCTGCTGCCACGCTTAATCCACTTTGTATGTGGGATTGGCGTGGCCAGACGCTCAAAACAACTAAGACACACGCCTCCCATTTTTTCGCGAGAGATCTCGATGACCTCGATGGATTTCGTATATCACTTCGCCTCATCATCTGGAGGGATGTTGCAATTAAGGCCAGAACCGTTGAAAAGAGAACGCAATTGATGAGGAAGTCAATTTCTCGAAGCGTCACCGTTCCATCGAGGAATCTTCCTATGTGCGCTTGCGATAGATAAGAGACGCATCGGGTACTTGCATAGACCCCAACAAATAGACAAGCAATTCTCATCCACCAACGCATGGTCTACCCCTGAGCCAAATAGGCAGTGCGTGTGACACTCACGATCCGTGTACGCACACCAATCATTGCGAGCCACTGCATATTCACCGGCAATGCGACTGTGACCGAAATACGTCGGTCACTAACACGCAGTTGTCCATGCGTATTTCGTGCACGGAGATACCGAGACATCACGTCTGTGGCTCTGTCTACATCAAAACGGACATCCCCGTCACGAAGCCCCAGTAGTTCTTGGCCTCCCAATCTGGCAGTTGATGCAGCTACTGATGAGGCCTCTGCGTAGGCATCGACGACTCGCCCCCCATCGAATGTCAGTCCAGCAGTCACCATCAGTGCCAGCACAAGGCACACCACCATGCCTGAAATAGATGCTCTTTCAGCGCACGGATTCATTGACGCCGATACCTATCAATTACGGATGTGGCCGACTTCGTCACCGTTACTCCACCTACGTATAACAGTGAGATGTCACGTGCTGACACAACACATGACACGCTCACCTTCACGGCAGAACTTTCCTGTAGACGGATGCGTTTTGCATCAACACGCGCTCGAACACATCCAGCATCGTGTTCTTTTAGCAATTGAATTGCTACTCGGAGTGCTTCATTCTGGGACTCCTTTAATGAAACCATTGATGCCGCACGAGCTGCCGATGTTGCTGCATGCTGCACTTGAAAGGATGTACGAGTAACTGCTCCGGCATACACCACCAGGAGCACGATTGCGAAGAGACATGGAACCAAAAGAACTACTTCTGCAGCCAATGAAGCTCGTTCGGTCTTCATCGTCTGTCTTGCTCTCGTCGAAATGTCTCCCAGGGTTTCCACACACTTGCCGTTGCCGTTTGGGGCAGAAACGAAATAACAGATGAGGCCTGAACGCTAATTGAGACTCGAACGCCCTCAGGTTCAACCGAAATAGAAGGCTTCCGTACCAAATGTGAATTGAGATCTCTGACAACTCGCTCGACTTCGTGCTGTGTCACATCATGAATTTCCTTACTCCCATTCGCAGAGCTCGCGACTTCAGCCCCCATTGCTGCGGCAACGTAAGCAATATGCGATTGATGGAGTAACGACCCCACATGAAAACACATAAAGGCAATAAGAAACACAACCGGGACAAGAACAACAGATTGAATGCTGGTCTCGCCCCGGTCGCGTGTCGGATGATGGGCAGCAATCATCCGAGATTCAAAGAGTTCGCTTTTTCACGAACGCGGGCACTAATCAGTGCACCAACACTGATAGCTAAAGCAACCAGCGCAGCCGCCATAACAACTGTGGTTGCACTTACTTCACCACGTTCTTTATCCCGCTCGCGAGATGCAGTGAAACGCACCCAGTAATAGTTTGCTAGGTCTTTCATGATTACCTTTCTGTCCACATTTAAAGAGCAGACATTGTTTGGATAAATGCCGGATAACCGACAAGAACGAGAAAGCCAATGAAGAGCATCACCAACGGAAGACCCATCTTCTCGGTCATTTGTTCAGCTGATGATTCAATGTGTGCAAGATTCTTTGAGCGAATGGCTTGGGCCTTTACGGAAAGAGAAGACCTCACACGAGCTCCGTGTTGTCCAGCCAATTGAACCGTGTGTGCAACCTCGACTAGCGATGAAACGCCGAGTCGAAGACCTACTTCTGCAAGAGCATCCCAATATGAGAGACGTGCACTATGGGCCCGCATGATGGTTGTCCTGATATGAGTGAACCCTGGTCCATCTCCAGCATGTGCTGCCGCCAAAACGGAAGTCTCGACACCTGCACCACCGGCGATCATCACATTGACAAGGTCGAGGAACACAGACGTTGCTAGTTCAACTTGTCGACGGAGATCCTCGGCTTCTCGCCTAATTCGCCGTTGTGGCGCTGTTGCAATACCCACACCAACCGCAACAGAAATCAGTGCGATGGACAAAGTGGCCGACAGCGTTTGTGTGATGCCCACAAGACACATGAAAATTGATACGGAGACCGAGATGACTAGTGCACGTGCAACATCAGCACTATGCGTTTCGGATGAGATGTTGAGAATCTGAAGGTCATGTTCAGACGCACGGAGCCACCTCATGGATGCCCTCCTTCGCGTGTTAAAAACCGAGGAGGCGGTGTAAAGGTGGTCATGTGCTGAAGCCACAACAAGCCGCCAATTTGACATCCGATGACCACTGAGAGAGCCACAAGCCCAGATGGGTGAAAGAACGGTTGAAGATATGAGGGATGCAAGATGAGAAGGCCCAGCGAGAACGCCACAACTAATCCCTTAATGATGCGTACAGCGGTACGGGTGCGAGCTCGTGATACCCAGATACGCGTATACACGTCGCTTTCTGCGCGTGCACACTCGCTGAGATGTGTGAGAAGGCCCGACAAATCTCGTGTGTGATGGTGTGTCGAAATGAGGAGAGAAGCAACGACAAAATCAGATGTGGGATGAGCCACAGAGTCTGCAAATTGAATCAAGGCATCATCAAGAGTGCTGTATTTCAATGAAGCCACTAAGCGTTGCGTGTGCGGAACCAGCGTTGTTGGCGCATATGCCGATGTTGTCGTAATCGCTTGCTCAATGCCTGCGGTGGCAGAAATACTGTCTCGAAGGTTCTCGGTCCATACTGCAATTGCGTCAACTAACTCTCGTTGATCGTGCACTTCGACACGAACAAATGCGCGATGAAGCACTGAAACTGCGGAGACTTTCATTGCAGTTCCCCGCAAAAGAAAGGTAACGCCCAGTCCGACAACACAAATGCCGACAACAACAATTACGACCACGCGACTGAGCCTTTGTATCCATGATTTTCTAGAACTAGTCGCGATGCATGACTTAAAGCCATGTAGTTGTGCTGCGGATTTAGGTAAGAGAAGACTTCATTTGTAGAAATGTGATCTCCTTGAGACGGCACAACTTCATGAATAGAAGTAATGAATCGACGGTTCTCAAGCGATTGAACATGTATGACCAGATGAATCGATGTGGAAATCAACACGTTGACAGCATCTGCCGGCAAGCCCATCTGTGCCATTGACACGTAGGCGAGCAACTTTGGGAAGACATTGCGTGGAGTATCTGCGTGAATTGTGCACATTGACCCGTTGTTTCCTTGGCTCATCGCCAACAACATTGGAAAGGCCTCGGCGCCTCGTACTTCGCCAACTACGACACGATCAGGATCCATACGAAGTGCCATACGTGCGAGGTCACTCATGCTGATTGCACCTGCCCCATCGATATTGGCGGACCGAGATTGCAATGCGTCATGGTCAGGATGCGCATCGGAGAAATGATCGAGTCCAATTTCGAATGCATCTTCAATTGTGATGATTCGTTCATCGCGTGGAATCTCATTGATGAGTGCTCGTAAGAGCGTTGTTTTTCCAGAACCGGTACCACCAGCAATCACGATGTTCCGACGCGCCCTCACTGCTGCCGACAAGAAATGGGCGGTCTCATCATTCAGCATTCCCATAGACACCAATTCGGATAGATACGAGTAATCGAATCGATGTCGACGAATGATGAGAGAGGGATGCGAGGAGACCTCCATTGTTGCAAAGACACGAGAGCCATCACGGAGTTGCAAATTAAGTTCGGGATGGGAAGGATCAAACCGTTGCTCACGGTGGCCCATCCGTGTTGCAATGCGGCGAATCAAATCAACCAGTTCTTCATCTGAGTCAACGATTGGTGGAACTTCGCATCGCTCTCCAGAACGCATTTTCAACCAAACGGGTGAATTTCCTCGTATGTGAATGTCAGAGATGTTTTCGTTGTCGAGTAATGGCTCAAGTTTCCCAAGGCCAAGGACTCGAGCAATTGCATCATCAATGAGTTTTCGTTCATCAGGATCAGGGATGAGATTGATTCCCCAGTCACGGGAGGAATCCCCGTGAATAATCTTTTGTGCCGTGCTGCGAGCCAATTGACGTTCTTCATCATCTGTGGCAGGTGGAATGTCGTTGTGATGTCGTCGTACTCGGTCATCTGCTAACGCGTTGGCAATTGCTCGCGCCAAATCAACGGGTGTAACAACGTCTGTCTTCATGACGCACCCACCTGAACGCGAGCAATGTGAAGTGGTCCAGATTCTGCGATGGTGGGTAACAGAGACTGTGGGGCACGGACCGTGAAGATTGTCTGGGCGGTCATTTCATTGGACGCAGCCACATGAGTAACGAGGAGATCCTGGGGAATCATCTTGGTCTCTCCGGAACCATCAACTCCTGGTGTAACAACCACCTTGATGAAATCGCCTATCGAAACATCAGGTGGAAACTTTCCCTGGTCAACGGCCAGCGCCACGAACGCCTCTCCAGCCAACAGGGTGGATTCGTTCGGCGGAATTGTTGTCTCAAGGGTTACGCCATTCACCTGCGCAGAATCATCGGGGGATTGAAGAATCACAAACCCGAGAACGAGCGCCATTCCGGCGACAATGCAGATGATTCCAATGAGAACTTCAAATCGAAACTTCTTCGACTCACGCTCACGATGGCCACCAACAGGTTCACGTAATGCAGCTAGTCGGTCAAAGCCTGCCGATGCGCTGGATCGTGTTACTGAGTCCATGGGAATCGCCCTTTCTGTCGTCCGCACTATGTGTGGGCGGGCAACGTACGGACGGCACTGAAAAAGTTCAAGTCGCCAATTGCTGTCAAGTCGGTCGTAACCTTGTATCCATGACTCAGGCACCGGACGTACTCCCCGCCTCCAACGACCCCTGTTGGTGTGGCAGCGGGCGCAAGTACAAGCGTTGTCACAAAGGCACCGAAGGTCGTATTCAGCCAGGCATTGTCAGCCCCATGCGCTACGTGCCCGACCACATTGCAAAGCCTCCCTATGCCGCCACCGGAGTTGTGCCTCGCTATGACGAGTCACGTGTGAAGACACCAGATGTCATCGAACGCATGCGGGTCGCTGGTGCAGCTGCAGCAGAAATTTTGAAGCGCGCCGGCGAAATGGTTCGCCCCGGAATCACTACCGATGAAATAGACATCTTTGTGCACGACCTCTGCATCGAGATGGGTGGCTACCCAAGCCCACTCAATTACCACGGTTATCCAAAGAGCGTGTGCACCAGCGTGAACGAAGTGATTTGTCATGGCATTCCTGACTCACGCGTTATTGAAGATGGCGATGTTGTCAATTTGGATGTCACCATCTACTTGAACGGTGTGCATGGCGACACCAACGCAACATTCATGGCCGGAAATGTTTCAGAGGCAGACAAGAAACTCATTCAGGTCACAGAAGAGTGCATGTGGCACGGAATTGAAGTGGTGAAGCCTGGTGTTTCCATTAACGAAATTGGCCGTGCAATTGAAACGCATGCGAAGAAACACAAATACGGTGTTGTACGCGCATTCATCGGACACGGCATTGGCGAAAACTTCCACACCGACATTCAGGTGTTGCATTACTACGACCCGCGCAACACCATGATTTTGCGTGAAGGAATGACCTTCACGATTGAGCCCATGATCACCGCAAGCGGCGAATTCCGCCACCGCATGTGGGACGACGATTGGACTGCTGTCACCGCAGACGGAAGCCGCACCGCACAGTTCGAGCACACCATGGTGGTCACCGCCACAGGCGTGGAAGTACTAACCGCTACACCCACTGCTGTCTCTCCCAGCGCACCTTGGAATCGCTGAACCAAAAGTCGTAGCGTCAGAGTCGTGATCGAGATACAGAATCCAGATCGATACTTGGCGTTTGGCCGCGACGAATGGGCCGAACTGCGCGCCGCCACGCCGCTCACCATTCGCGAACGCGAACTGGAAATGCTGCGAGGCATCAACGACAAGATTGATTTGGAAGAAGTCGCAGCGGTGTATCTGCCACTCACTCGTCTGATCAACTTGTATGTCAGCGCAACGCAAAACCTGCACAAGGTGTCAGCCACGTTCTTGGGAACCATGGCACCCAAAGTTCCCTACGTCATTGGAATTGCAGGCAGCGTTGCGGTGGGCAAAAGCACATTTGCACGTATTTTGCAGGCGTTGTTAACGCGTTGGCCAGATCACCCACGAGTTGACCTCATCACCACCGACGGATTCTTGTTTCCCAATGCGGTTCTGCATGACCGTGGAATCATGAACCGCAAGGGTTTCCCTGAGAGCTATGACACAAAAGCATTGCTGAAGTTCTTGCGCGAACTCAAGAGCGGTACGTCTGAAGTACACGCGCCGGTGTATAGCCATGTGGTGTACGACATTGTTGACGGCGAACAGATTTCTGTGTGCCAACCAGACATTCTCATTCTTGAAGGCCTCAATGTATTGCAAGTGGGATCAGAGTCGAATGAGTTTGTGTCTGACTATTTCGACTTCTCTATTTACATTGATGCCGAAGAAGAACACATTGAAGAGTGGTACATAGAGCGTTTCCAAACACTTCGTGAAACTGTATTCCGCGACCCCAACAGCTTCTTCCAGAACTACGCACACCTCACCGATGAAGAAGCCGTCGCCACTGCACGAGCCATTTGGAGAGAAATCAACGGCAAGAACTTGGTGGAGAACATTGAACCCACGAAGTCACGCGCGTCATTGCTAGTACACAAAGGTGCCGACCACCGCGTCACCGATGTGCAATTGCGCCGCCTGTAATAGCTACTCCGCGCTGTCGTCCAACTCTGTTTCTGCTTTACCCAGTTCGTTAAATGCTGCCTGCACCGACAACAGAGCTTCGTCAGAACTCTCAACGCCTTGAGCCTTGGTCAACGCTTCAATCTCATGAATGGGCTTACGCAAGTTGGACATCACGCGGCCGGTAGTGACTGCCTTGAGTTTTGTTTGAATCTGATCGAAGTGACGAGCAATATCGGTGAGGTACTTCACATATTGAGTCCACGCCTTGCTGAACTTTGTAAGAAGACCGAGAATTTCCTTCGCGTTCTGCTCCATGTGGAAACTGTCGGTGGCCTGTCGTACAACACCCAAAAATGCATACAACGTCAATGGTGAACACAGAACAACCTTCTTTGACAAGGCGCTATCAATCAATGACGGCTTGTGTTGTTGAATAAAGCCAATAACACTTTCATTTGGGATGAAAAGCAGAACATAGTCAAGTGCATTGCGATTGGATTGCGAGACATAATCGCGACTTTCCAGTTCTTTCACACGATCTTCTACGTTCTTCAAGAACTGATCGCGATACATATTGCGAGCATTCTCATCTGACGCCTCGAAATACTTCAGATAGTTATCAATAGGAAATTTTGAGTCGAGATACAAAACACGGTCGGGCGGCAGAAAGAAGCTGTAGTCGGGCTTCCCACCATCACCAAGAATCTCTTGCTTTTCGTAGTTAATGCCTCGCTTAAAACCAGCCTGGGAAAGAATGTCTTCCAACATGCGTTCACCCCAGTTGCCACGACTTGATGCGCTTGACAAAACATTGCGCAACGCCTGTGTCTGTGTCGCCAGACCCTTTACTGCTTCGTCAACATTGCCGAATTTCTCGGTGTTATGAGTGTGCAGTTTTTCAACTTCTTTGCCCAATGAATGAATCTGTTGAACAAAAGGCTGGAGCAGATTTTTTGTTTGTGCCTCTAATGCTTCGCGCTGTGCAGAGAGTCGCTCTTCGGCTTGCTTCCCGGCTTCCGTGTTGGCTTGGGCGAGAACATTTGTGGCAACTTCTCGAATTTTTGACTCAACTGCGCCCTGCACGCCGGCACTGATGGCATTGACATCAAGGGTGGCTTTGACCGCTTCAATAATGGGCACTAGGTCAACCTGCGGAGCAATGGCAGGTGTAACAACCGGAGCCTGACCCTGTTGCAGCTTCTTCACTTGAGCCAAGACCGCAAGCCCTACACCCACAACGACCACAATCAGTACGACAATCAAGACAGAATCCATGCGGTCATTCTGACAGAAGGGTGTGACGGCCTGAGGCGCTAAGGCGACACCCAAGAAGAACTAGCGGTGCAGCGAGTTCAGATAGTTGTACACCGTGATTCGTGAAACATTCATGGCGTCTGCCACGTCTTCAACGGCTCGACGCAAAATAAAGGCGCCCCGTTGGTCCAGCAATTTCACCGCCAGTTGTTTCTCACTGCGCGACAGATTTGGTAACGGCGAGCCCAGTTCTTTCTCCACCTGCTCAATCAAGCGATCAAGGGCCCCATACAACTTGGGAAGCCGAACAGCAGCAATAATTTCGCCCTCCCACTCAAGCGCCATGTCACTGATGCGTGCGTCATCAACTGAAATTAGTTGAGCTCCCACCGCATCAAGAATGGGTTTCACAGCGGTCAATAACGGATGTTGAATGAAGGTCACTACGACACCACCTCTGTGTCGATGGTGATGTGGGTTGCCCCGTTCTGGTACGCCACTGTTGTTAATGCATTTAGTGCGGGGCCCACCATGTCGGGTGCTGCCACAAACGATGATCCAAAGACACCAATTTCCACCGGGATTCCCAGAGCCTCAATAGCCGCCACGGCCAGATTGACTCGCTGGGGTGGGTCGCCAGCCTCGAAGGGTTCGATGGTGAACTCAACTTTGATCACAATCCAAGCCTAAGCCCAACTGTGGTGAGGACTACATGGGAAGAAGCGGCAAAACCAGCGCAATGCTGTCAGGCAACGCTTGATGGCTGAGTAACCAGGGCAAGAGACCATCACGTGAGACCCATTCAATTCCCACTACTTCGTCATCGGTAAATGTGAATGGGCCATCATGCACACAGACAAAGCACGACGCGTGAACAGCAACCGAAGAGTCCACAAAAACGCCAGTTCCAAGCTCTGTTAGTTCAACTCCGTGAATTCCCAACTCTTCGTCCAGTTCACGACGAGCGGCATCCACGGCGTGTTCTCCTGGCTGCATCACGCCGCCAACGGCTACATCCCACCAACTCGGCCAGATGTCTTTCGTAGCGGCACGTTGATGAACAAGAATTTCGCCCTTCGTCGACAGCACTGCAATAAACACCGAACGGTGACGAGCTTTTCGGGCTCTCATCTCGGCGCGCGAAATAACACCAATGACATTTCCCTGCATATCCAGCTCTTCCACCAGTTCATTCGGAGAGTTCTGTGGGTACGCCACGGTATTGACCATCGCCATCTGCCTACCATTGAGCATGAGCAAAAACACTCTCACCACCGACAACGCTCGCGACCAACACGGCACACCAAACGGATTGTTGGAACAAGCGAACGACGTGTTTGACGACATGGTGGAACTACGCCGCGACCTTCACCAGTGGCCAGAAATTAGTAACCATCTGCCGCGCACACGCGAACGAGTGTTGGAAGCATTAGAAGGTCTTCCTCTTGACATCACTTTGCACGAAACAACAAGTGGTATTGCTGCAATGTTGACCGGCGACAAGCCAGGCCCCACCGTGTTGTTGCGCGCCGACATGGACGCATTGCCCATGCCAGAGGACACCAACGTTGAATTCAAGTCCAAGGTGGAAAACGCCATGCATGCATGTGGCCACGACACTCACACATCAATGTTGGTTGGCGCTGCAAAAATCTTGTCGTCACGCAAGTCAGACATTCCTGGCCGCGTCTTGTTCATGTTTCAGCCAGGCGAAGAGGGATACAACGGCGCCAGTGAAATGTTGAAAGAGGGTCTTCTTGACGTGGGCACCGAATCGCCTGTGACAGGTGCATTCGCAATTCATGCCGCATCAAACATTCCGGGTGGATTCCTAGGAATCAAGGGCGGAACCATGATGGCGTCGAGCGACTTCTTCAACATCACCATCAAAGGAAAAGGCGGCCACGGAAGTGCTCCCCACTTCACACTTGATCCCATTCCTGTTGCATGCGAAATTGTTCAAGCACTGCAAACACTTGTAACACGACGCGTCGACGTTTTTGATCCTGGTGTTCTCACAGTCACACAAATTCACACTGGCACCGCCAGCAATGTCATTCCAGAAACAGCGTTTATCAATGGAACAATTCGCGCCGTCAGTGAACGCACCCGTTCACTTATTCACGACGGTGTTCGACGAGTTGCAGAAGGCATCGTTGCCGCTCACGACATGAACGTAGACGTTGAGGTCAACCTCGGATACGACGTCACCGTCAACAATGACGACTTTGCGTCATTTGCTGCAGATGTCTCCACCGCAGTTGCCGGCGACCGTAATGTGCGCATCATGGACAACCCAGTGATGGGAGCAGAAGACTTCAGTTACGTATTGAATCGCGTACAAGGATCAATGATGTTCTTGGGTCTCATGCCTGCAGGTATGGACATTATGAAGGCAGCACCCAACCACAGCAACCGCGCCATTTATGAAGAAGACTTCATGCGACGTGGTACTGCGGTGTATTCCGCTATTGCTCTTCGACACCTCGGCGTGCCACTGAGCTGATGTATCAGTCAACTCGCGATTGGATTGAAAGCAATTGGGATTACTCACTAACTTTGCGTCAGTGGTGGCAGTTGATGAGCGATTCTCGATTGTCATTTCCTCGGTGGCCACGTGCGTGGTTTGGCCAAGACTGCACGCAGAAGGAACAGCAAGACATTTCCCGAGCATTTGCCGACGCTGGCGTGATTGGTGCGCCAAGTGGTCTGGGTGTACTTATGGGTGCACCGGTCACGATGACGTTTGGTACGGACGAACAGAAGCAACGCTGGCTTCCCTCACTTGCTACAGGCGTTGAGGGTTGGTGTCAGTTATTCAGCGAACCAGGTGCTGGATCAGATCTCGCAAGCGTTTCATGTAAGGCGGAACGCGATGGCGATGAATGGATTATCAACGGCCAAAAAGTGTGGACATCTGGGGCCCTTCATTCTCAGCGCGGAATGCTTGTTGCACGTAGTGACTTTGACCAACCAAAGCACAAAGGAATGACCTACTTCATCATCGATCTTGAACAACCCGGAGTGGATATTCGCCCAATCAAGCAAATGAATGGCGCGGCCCATTTCAATGAAGTCTTCTTTACTGATGCGCGCGTGAGTGATGCAGACAGAGTCTCAGATATCAACAATGGATGGGCAATCACCGCCGCCACATTGGGATTTGAACGAAGTGGATTATCTGAAGGTGCTGGTGGTGGAGTTCGCGTGCCAACAGGAAAGCAGGCTGGCTATCTGGACCGTGAAGTGGGGGAAATTCTCGAACGTGTCAAGGCGGCAAAGTCTCATCCTGATGAATATGGCGGTCTGTACTCCACGCTGTTGACGTTGAAAGACACCAAAGCACTTCACAGCACGCAACGAGACAACATGATGCAACTCTTCACTAACGAGAAAATTGCAGAAATGACCCGCGACCGCATTACTTCAATTGCAAAGAAGGGTGGGTCTCCCGGCCCTGAAGCATCAACAATGAAACTGCATTGGACCAACGGGCTTCGCATTTCTCGTGATCTTGGAGTGGAACTGATGGGCGCCGAAGGAATGTTGACTGGGCCCGATTTACCCGCCGAAGGAAAAGTGCAACACTTCTTACTCTCAATGCCTTCAGCCTCGATTGCTGGAGGAAGTGATGAAGTGCAGAGAAACATCATTGGTGAAAAGACTCTCGGATTACCCAAGGATGCTCAACTAGATCCAAGCACTCCATTCAAAGACATCCCGAAGAACTGACATGGCCATCATCTCAAGCGGACTATGCACACCACGTAACTTGTCCATCAACTCAAAAGGCAGTATCCACGACGACGCCACCGCAACTGAGCTTGGTTTTCGTGCCGGAACAGTTGCCGGTGATATCCATATGGAACAATTTGGCGGAATTTTGCTGTCCACGTTTGGAAAAGAGTGGTGGGAATCAGGCACTCTCAGCATGTATTTCATGCATGCCACTGCCGATGCAGAACCAGTCGAGGCAACACTCGACACAGGCCACCTAGTCGTCCCACTGCAGCACGTGCAGATTCCAGCCAAAATGCTTACTCCTGACGGCATCACCGTTGCAGAAGGAACCGCAAGTGTTGGCACAACAACCGACCTCACGGCGTTGTATGCACGACCACGTCGATCAGTAGACGCGTCTTCTTTGAAGATGTTAAGGCACGCACAACCTGGTCGACCATTAGAAACATTGACGCGACGTATCCGCGAAGACGACCAAACACGCAGAATTTCAAATGGCTCAATGACGGCGCCACTCGATTGGTACGTCAACAATTCGCCATGGGGAGCACCTATTTGTTCTCCACTGTCGTCATGTCGATTACTAGTGGCGGGGATGACGGAATCCATCGAACAAGAGTGCGGCGAGTTCGTTGGGTTGTACGGAGCAATTGAGATTCGTCACCACACCGGACCTCTTCTTCTCAACACTGACTACACCGTTACTGGAAGAGTTCTTGATGTCTCCGACTCCCCAAAAACTGAAATTCTGTGGTTCACCACTGAAGCTCGACACTCTGATGATCCGACTGGTGCACCTGTTGCCAGCCTCACCATGATGACGCGATTACTGAAAGACTCCTCTCCTCTGTATTCGTAACGTCCCAAAGCGAAGACCGATTAAGGTTCGGCCATGGCGAACTCCACGGTAAAACTCGGATACAACACTGGCTATTGGGGAAGCGGTCCACCTCAGGGTGCATTGGAGGCGATCAAAGAAGCTGATCGCTTGGGATACGACAGCGTGTGGACTGCCGAAGCGTACGGCAGTGACGCAATCACTCCCTTGGCATGGTGGGGTTCACACACACAAAATGTTCGCCTCGGTACATCGATTGTTCAAATGAGTGCACGTACTCCCGCTGCCACTGCAATGGCAGCAATGACCATGGACCACCTCAGTGATGGTCGATTCATTTTGGGACTCGGCGCATCAGGACCCCAGGTTGTTGAAGGTTGGTACGGACAGCCATATCCAAAACCTCTTGCACGCACTCGTGAATACGTGGAGATTGTTCGACAAATCATCGCGCGTCGGGAACCAATTGATTATCACGGCGCGTTTTACGACATGCCATATAAAGGTGGCACTGGTTTAGGAAAACCATTAAAGAGCACCATTCATCCACGCCGCCCAGAGATTCCCATTTTCCTTGGTGCAGAAGGCCCAAAGAACGTGGCGTTGTCGGCAGAAATTTGTGATGGTTGGTTGCCGTTGTTCTTCAGCCCGAAAGAAGATCCCTTCTATCGCGAATGCCTTAACAACGGATTCGCAGCAAGTGGAGATGCCACCAAAGCCGACAGGTTTGAAGTTGCAGCAGTACTCACAGTTGTACCTGGCGATGACATTGAAAAATGTGCAGACATGGTGCGGCCCTTCCTTGCTCTCTACGCCGGTGGAATGGGTGCGCGGGGTGCCAACTTCCACTTTGAGGTGTTCGCACGAATGGGATACGAAGACGTTGCACTAAAGGTGCAAGACCTGTATCTGGCCGGCAAGAAAGCTGAAGCGGCAGCAGCAATTCCATTGTCAATGGTGGAAGATGTTGCGCTGGTCGGACCACCGGCAAAAATTAAAGAGGAAGCTGCGAAGTGGCGCGACACATGCATCACCACATTCCTTGTTGGCGGTCCGGCACAAGCTTTAGAGATGTACGCCGACTTACTGCTGTAATTCCCGTGTTTGCGTAATTTCTGTGTGTTTGTGCAATTTCATGGTGTCATTCCACGACACCTAGGGTGAGGACATGCCAGACATCTCCGTTCAGCGTTTAGATGTAGACCTTCCGCTTCCCCGTCGGGCTCACGATGGAGACGCTGGTGTCGATCTGTACGCCCGCGAAGACACAGTGCTTGCCCCAAACGGTGGTCGTGCACTGATGCCCACTGGTATTGCAATTGCAATTCCACTTGGATTTGCAGGATTTGTTCTTCCGCGAAGTGGTCTTGCACTGCACCACGGCATCAGTGTGGTCAATGCTCCTGGTCTTATTGATTCGCATTATCGGGGCGAGCTGAAAGTTGTTCTTCTCAATACTGACCCCACCCGTCCCTATCACGTCTATCGCGGTGATCGAATTGCGCAGTTGGTCATTCAACGTGTTGAAGATGTGACGTGGATAGAAGTTGAATCCCTAGACGAAAATAATCGCGGTGGCGGATTCGGCCACTCAGGCCGTTAAATCACTGACGCGGCAGGCGAATAGAAAGCACGCCGCGCGCGGTCAACTCGTTGACTTCATCAGCTGACAAACCCGCGAGCGAAGTGAGGACTTCAGCATTGTCTTCTCCGCGAAATTTGGGAACGCCACGTGTGCTTGTGTCGGAACCAGAAAATACCCATGGCGAATTTGGAACACGAAATGTGGCGCCACTTCTGTCATCAACATCGATAATCACATTCCGTTCGTCAGCCCAATCGGTGTCAGCAATGTCAGACATTGTGCGAACAACTCCCATGGCAAGACCAGCTTCGGCCATCACATCTTCAATCTCTTGCGCAGTCTGAATAGTGGAGGCCCACTCGCGAATAATTGTGGTGAGTTCAGCGAAGTTCTTTAATCGTGATGCCACATCTCCAAACCGTGCGTCCGACAACAACTCGGGCCTCTTCATTGCTGATGCAAACAGGTCAAAAGTTCCACGTTCTGCTGGGTGACCGCTGACAACCACGTACGTTCCATCACCAGTTCTCAAGATGGGATAGTCGCCAGGCTGAAACGAACGAATCTGATCCTCAGGAACATCACCCTCGAAGAGTTCATTCTGAACATGTTCGTTCACATACAGCATGGTCTGTGCCATTGAAACATCAATGAACTGACCAACACCCGTGTGCTCGCGTTGATACAACGCAGCAAGTACTGCTGCTGCGCACTCCATCCCGGTGTAAACATCTGCGTGGCTATGCGGATCATTTGTTGCATCCCCGCCACGAAAGCGAGCTTGTAGGCCCGTCATACCAGTTTCGGCATTAACAACAGTTGCGTACGCGCGACGATGACTCCACGGTCCGGTATTCCCATAACCGCTGATTGCTGCGTAGATAAGGCGCGGATTAATGGCGGACATGTCATTCCACCCAAGTCCTAACTTGTCCATCACACCGCCGCGATAGTTCTCCACCAAGACGTCACACTGTTCCACCAACTTTTTGATGATGTGCACGGCTTCGGGCTGCTTGAGATCAAGAGAAATGTTCTTTTTTCCCACGTTTTGTTGCGCGAAGTAGGTGGACATTGAACCAACTCGTGGATATGCGAAACGAGTGAGATCCCCATCTGGTGGTTCCACTTTGATGACATCGGCTCCCAAGTCAGACAGCATTCGAGTGCAATGAGGACCCGACAAGACCCGTGTGAAATCAAGGACCCGAATTCCCTCTAATGGTCGTGCTGAAGCCGAAGGTGCCATGCCCTAGCGACTGTAGTGAACACACGTGTGGTACATCACATGCGAGCCCCATTCATCGACTCAATGGCACCAATCAAAGGCGCGGTCTACTGCCCCACTAGATTTGACCAAGTGAGGCACACGGCATGTTGATTTGGATGGACCTGGAAATGACAGGCCTCGACCCCGAGCGCCACGTGATTGTGGAAATTGCCACGCTTGTCACAGATGATGACCTCAACATCATTGCCGAAGGCCCAGATTTGGTGATTCACCAGCCGGACTCGGCACTTGCACACATGGATGACTTTGTCACCAACATGCACATCACTTCGGGCCTATTAGACCTCATCAAGACATCAACGGTCACAGAGGCAGAAGCCATGCAGCAAACACTGGACTTCATCAAGCAGCACAGCCCCGAACCACAGAAGATTCCGTTGTGCGGAAATTCCATACGCACCGATCGAACATTCCTCGCCAAGTACATGCCAGACATTGATAACTGGCTGCACTACCGCATTGTCGATGTTTCCACCATTAAAGAATTGGTCAAGCGCTGGTATCCCGGACTTGAACATGCTCGACCAAAAAGTGAAGGCGTGACGCATCGCGCCATGGACGACGTGCGCGACAGTATTGAAGAATTGAAGTTCTACCGCGAGAAAGCGTTTCGCCACATTGATGGTGGTAGTTCATCGTGACATCACCTTCTCCGCGCCCACTGAAATCGGAGCAATTACAAGCCACCGATGACATCGCGGAAGTAGCACCCAATGTCTACCGCACGCAATTGCCTGCGAACATCACCGGCCTTGGCCACGTGAACATGTACGTCATGGAAGACGAACGTGGTGTTGCAGTTGTTGATCCTGGCTTGCCAACAAAAGAATCATGGAGTGCCGTTCTTCAGCGCTTGGGACAACTTGGTGTTCCCCTGAAGCGAGTGCATTCAGTCATTGTCACACACAGCCATCCCGATCATTACGGAGGCGCGGAACGACTGCGAAATGAGTCGGGTGCAGACGTCATCACCCACCGTCTGTTCAAAACGTTTTATGACCCCACCGAACCTCCCGACGTTGATCTAGAAGAGCTCGCATTGATGATGCGCAGTCCCTTCGACGCACCACCCTGGGGTGGACCAGCGATGGACATGCCGTGGCAACGCAAAGTGAAACTGCGCATTGGTCGCGCGTTTCCAAAATTGATGCGTATTCCGCGTCCTTCCATTCGTCTGAATGAAACCGACCGAATGTCATTTGCGAAACGCGAATGGATGGCCGTTCATACCCCAGGCCACACACACGACCATTTATGCCTTTTTGACCCAGAAACAGGCACTTTGCTCAGTGGAGATCATGTTTTGCCCAACATCACGCCACACATCAGTGGCCTCACTGGGCATGGCGACCCATTGACATTGTTCTTTGATTCGCTGGACAAGATTGGTCGCTTTGCTCACGACATCTCCATCGCTCTCCCTGCGCACGGCACACCTTTCACCAATGTGGGCGATCGTGTTGCAGCAATTAAAGAGCACCACGCTGAGCGCTTACAGAAGCTTCGCGACACAAGTGCTGACCTTGGGCGACCTGCAACCGTCATGGAATTTGCCACCCACCTCTTCTCTCCACGAGCTCAAGGTTCTATGGCCGACAGCGAAGCGTTTGCTCATTTAGAGCACTTACGTTTACTCGGTGATTTTCAACGCATTGATTCTGGTGATGCGTATAAATACGTCTTGCGCGATTAAGCCTGCGTAATTCGACCGCACCACATTGCAGCGTGAACGGTCTCGCCCACTAACAATTGCAACGAAATATCATTAGATGGTTGCTCTGAACATTGTGTGGGCTCTTGTCCTTGTTCCACCTGAATGACATGTTCCACCACGCCACGCAAAGGTGCACGAAGATCACGACGTGCCGCCAGATGTTGCTCAACAATTTCCCAGTAGGCGGCGTTATTCATATGACCGACTGCGTCAAAGTCACTGAAACGCAAAGTCCACGGTGCAGGAACAAGTGTTTTGTCTGTGCCGAACTCTTTTGCACGCAACAACAACCGTGCGCCAACAGTGCGACCTCCGGCCGATTCACCCAGTAATTGCACAACGTCTTCGGGCACGCGACTTGGTTGCAGATTTTCTTTATCAACATGCACCCACAATGCAGCAGCGTCAACCAGCACTTTGCCATTTACCGACGTAATGCGAGTGCGTCGTTCGGCCCAATGCGATCCCAATCCGCCACACCATGTGGTGAGGTCAATCTCTTCCAAATATTTTGGGAACTCATAGACATCAATCACGGTGCGTCGCACAACCCACCAATGTGGATCACTCCAATTGGCATCCCTGGTGTCGTCATTCGAGACGTCCTGTAGATACCGAGCAATGGCATCAAGCCGAAGTCGGCCGTTGGGGGTGGCGTCGCCCAAGCGCACCCTGCGACGAGCAGTGAATTCGCGGCCGGCATGAGTGGGAGCAACCATTTCGAATGACTCAGATGCCTGCCGAAATGCCATCTGGACACCCTATCTGTGTTGCCCAAACCCTTATAAATATTGGGTTTCGTTAAATAAGTTGAATCTGGCTCTCGTGAGTGGTTTCATGGACACCGATATGCGTACCCAGACCACCACTGCATTCATGGCAACCGCGGCAGCAGCCGTGGCGTTCGCCTATGCACAAGCGGTGGCCACCCGTGCGTTCTCAATGTGGTCATCACCGGTCGTGAAGCATTCCAATAAGCGTTTCACCCGGTGGCCCAGTGGGGTTCTGAACTAAATCGTTCAGAAAATATCTCGCCAGAGGCCGCCGGGTTCCCAGCCCGAGCGGCCTTTTTGTTTTCTCCCGTTCCCGAAAGGACACATCACATGTACACAACAATCGACATCGAAGCCGGCAGCATCAGCACCCTTGAAGCCCCCGCTGCCATCGCCTCTCGTCGGTGCGCCGACGGCAATGGCACCCTCAGCTACCTGTTCTTCTCAGAGGAGTGGGTTGACGTCCAACGTGCCAAGGCCATCTGCGCCAAGTGTTCGGACGCTGCCGACTGCCTGAGGGGAGCTCTGGAGCGGGAGGAGCCCTGGGGTGTCTGGGGTGGAGAGCAACTTGAGATGGGCCGTGTGGTGGCCGTGCGGCGTCCCCGTGGACGCCCTCCCGTGAAGTCCACCACTGTCACACAGATCGAAGAGGTACCGATTCCGCGTCACCTCGTAGCCTGAGTACATGGGACACAACCGAAAAAAGGTCGTTGTTGCGGTTGCGTCCATCGTGCTACTTGTCAGCGTCGTCGGTGGGTGGGCCCTGAGCCGACCTACCGATGACGTTGACGCCAAACTCACCAATCCTGGGGTCGAACAGACCCCAGGAATTGGTACCAATGCCAACAACACCGGCAAGAAATTCTCCTTCGCCGAAGTGACCGATCTCCTCTCGCGTCAACGCGTTGTTCTGCAGACCATGGGTCGGCCAATGGTGGTCAATTTCTGGTTCTCTACATGTGAACCATGTAAACGCGAAATGCCCGCCCTTACCGCAGCAGCCCGAACGTATGGAGACCGTGTCAGTTTCGTTGGCATTAATCCGAACGACACGCCCGAGTCAGCCAACGCGTTCATCAAGAAGTACAACATTTCATTTGCGAATTATCTCGACGAGGGCGATCAATTAGCCGCTGCAGGTGTGATCACAATGCCCACCACCGTCTTCATTGACGCAAACGGTTTTATTGTGAAGACACACGCCGGAGAAATTACGTCCTCCGACTTACAGAAAATCATCACACAAGATTTAGGCGTTGTTGGATGATTGCACTGGAGGGCGACTTCGCATACAACTTCATTCTCGGAGTTGTCTCTGCAGTGAATCCATGCGGCTTTGTACTTCTGCCCACATACCTTGTGTATTACTTAGGCACAGAACTACAGCGGAGCCAATCACGCGTTGCCACATTGCAGCGTGGTCTCTTAGTAGGCAGCGCAGTTTCGTCGGGATTTGTTGGGCTGTTTCTCATTGTTGGCATCATCACGCAGACATTCACATCCGCCATCCAAGACAATGCAAAGTATTTGGCATTTGTCATTGGGCTCGCATTAGTCATCATGGGTTCATTCATGTTGTTTGGGTGGAAACCACGGATTGTTCAACCACAGGTCTCCATTGAACGCGAACGCACGTATCGCAACATGTTCGTGTTTGGCATTGCATATGCGGTGGCATCTATTGGCTGCACTATCGGGTTTGTAACGTCTGCTGTATTCGGATCCGTTGGACGTCACGGATTTGTCTCTGGTGTTATCAGCATTTCGTTGTATGGGGCGGGAACAGCAGCATTTGTTATTGCTCTCACTGTTGCACTGGCCTTTGCACAATTGGGCATCATTAGAACCCTCAAGAAGAGTTTTCAATTCTTCGACAAGGTTGCAGCAGTGTTTGTGTTGTTGACCGGTCTGTATCTCAGTTGGTACTGGTTTGGCGCCATTACAGACCGCGGAAGTGACGGTGTCATTCGCCGAGTTGATTCATGGCAATCGTCTGTTGTCAATTTCCTTACCTCAGTCGGGGCATTCCGCCTTGCTGTCGCCTTCGTCATCGTCATCGTTGTTGCGCTGTGGCTGGTACGACGACCCGCTAAGGCCGTATAACAATGCAGTTATCTGAATTGCTCACCTACGACGGGGTCACCGAAGAGTGTGTCTTGCGTTCGTCATTTGGCTTCATGGCATTTCATGGCGGAGCATTAGAAGAAATGACCGACATCATTGCTTCGCGTGCCGCAGAGCAAGCCGGTGCGTCCTACTACGGCATTCAATTGCCCGACAATCTTGAATGGCATATTCCTTCTCACAAAGTGACTGCTGACCAGTCCCCATTGCTAAATACTTTTTTGTCGCATGTCAACATCGTGATCACTGTGCATGGTTTCGGCCGCGCCGGTTTCTTCACATCGCTCTTGCTTGGCGGGCGCAATCGACGCCTTGCATCACACGTGGGACAACATCTTCGTCACCATCTTCCTGCGTATCGCATCATTGATGAACTCGATGACATCCCAGAGAATCTCCGTGGCATACATCAGGACAACCCCGTCAACGTTGTGGAACATGCAGGAGTTCAATTAGAACTGCCGCCACGAGTACGTGGGTCTAGTCCTCTGTGGTGGGACTGGGAGGGTCCTGGCGTCACCCCACACACTGAGGCTTTAATTACTGCGCTCGCAGAGTCAGCAACAGCCTGGCAGGGTTAGCTATTCCGCAATCTCGACTGTAGGGATAGAAACTGGCATCCCTGCAATAATCTCGTCAACTACTTTCTCGTTGAGTCCACACGCACGGATTTGAGCCAATGAACGTCGTCCACCCATTGACCTCACGAGATCAAATTCAGGAATGTCCGCAGAGATAATGTCACCTGCTTGTGGGTGTCTATGGCGTGCCAAGAAGTTACGCACCCAATTTGCCGACACACGAGTGGATAATGACTCTCGTGCTCCCGGTAGGCCAATGGCATGACGAAGGTCTTGTTCATGTGAATAGGAATCAAAGACAAATTGTGAGTTGATGGGCTCTGGAAACTGAGGAATGAGGCCATCAATGGTGTCACCAATCGATTCCCATGTATCCAACAATGTCTCCAGCGAATCGTTCGCGTGTCTATCGACCTGTGCTTGTGTCCACTGCTCAGTGGTGACACCCTCCATGTTCCCTGCCAGAACATCTTCTGGAACTCCCACCATGTGGCTGACTGTCTCTCTCACTGTCCACGCTGGGCAATGCGGCACTTTCTTCTCCGCTAATTCTGCAGGTAGGCCACGAAGCATCTCAATAACGCGGCGACGAAGCTCACCATACGACTGTGCAACTTCTTCAGGCGGAGACAGATACGACATGTTGTTTCCTATGGGGCGAGGCGTTCAACACGCCACACATTTCCATTGAGCGAATAACGAAAACGGTCGTGAAGACGACTTGGTCGGCCTTGCCAGAATTCAATGGAATCTATAGACAACACGTATCCACCCCAATGCGGTGGTCGCGGAACATCGCCATCTGCGAATTGCTCTTCCAATTCTTCGACACGTTCCGTCAAATCATGACGAGTGCCCAGTGTTTGCGATTGCGGCGATGCCCATGCACCAATCTGTGACGAGCGTGGACGCGATGCGAAATAAGCATCGCTCACATCGTCGCTGGCCAATGACACATGGCCTTGAACACGAACCGAACGGTGAAGTTCTAACCACGCAAACGTTGCCGCGGCGCGATTATCACGCGCCAAATGAAGACCTTTTGACGATTGTCTATTTGTATAGAAGGTGATGCCATTTCGATCGATTCCGCGAGCTAACACAACTCGCGCATCTGGATGACCAGCGAGGTCAAGCGTGGACAACACCATGGCATTGGGCTCAGTTGCACCAGCATCTTCAGCTTGCGAATACCACTGGATTAACTGATCAACGGGATGCGGAAGCAAATCATCAATGTCAAGACCAGCTGTCTCGTACTGAATTCGCCGGTCGGAAATTCCCACAGTTACGCCTTAGGTGAAATTCGAGTTGCGCCGCGCATGTATGGCCACAGCACTTCTGGAATGCTGACACTGCCGTCGTCATTGCGGAAATTCTCACAGATTGCGGCCCACACGCGTGGCACGGCCAATGCAGAACCATTCAATGTGTTTGCCATCTCGGTTCCCTTTTGACCAGTTCGCTTGAAGCGAATGTCTGCACGGCGGGCTTGATAATCACTAAACCAACTAACACTGCTGACTTCCAGCCAACTGTCGCATCCTGGTGCGTACACCTCTAGGTCGAAACTGCGGTGGTGGCTTCCACCCATGTCTCCCGTGCAAATTTCAATAATTCGATATGGCAATCCAAGTCCGGCAATTAAGCGCTCGGCCCGATCACGAAGTTCAATCAATAACTCGGGAGATTGTTCTGGGGTTGCCAACGCCAAGATTTCCACCTTGTCGAATTCATGTGCGCGCAACATGCCACGCGTGTCTCGACCTGCAGACCCTGCTTCACGCCTATAGCAACTGCTGTATGCCATGAAACGCGCGGGGAGTTGATCTTCGTCAACAACTTCTCCCGCATACAACGATGTCAATGGAACTTCAGCAGTGGGGATAGCCCACAAGTCGTCGCGTTCAATGGCGTACGCATCGTCTGCGAACTTTGGTAACTGGCCAGTCGAGGTGAGAGTAGCGGTTGTTACTAGCGATGGCGGACGAATTTCTTCAAACGCATCTGCGTTCATGTCCAATGCGTATTGACACAATGCGCGCGACAAAGTTGCACCGAGCCCACGTTGCATGGTGAACATGGCACCAGAAATCTTGGTGGCACGTTCGTTGTCAAGAATGCCCAGTTCAACTGCTGTCTCCCAGTGTGGAACGCGCTGGTAATCAGCAAACGACGCGGGCAGATTGATAGGGCCCTTGATCACAGGGTTGTCATGGTCGCTAGCGCCGTTTGGTGCATCAGGATGAGGAAGGTTGGGTACCCGCAACAGAATCTGACGTAGTGATTCGCTGAGTTCTTCGGCTTCGGCCTGGAGTGATTTCTCTTTCTCACCCAATGCCCGACTGCGCTCCATCAGCACTTCGGCCTCATCGTTCTTCTTGTCACGACGCAAGAGACCGACCTGCTTAGAAATGTCATTGACTTCTGCACGTACCGCATCGCGTTCCGACGTGAGATCGCGAAGTCGGGAGTCGAGAACCACCGCTTCATCGATCTGTTGCAGCACCTCAGGCTTCCCACGGCGAGCAAGTGCGGCTTTGACGCCGTCGAGGTCGGTGCGCAGGAGTCGGACATCAATCACAGTGAGTCAGGCTACCTTGCCCTGCTTTCCTGACCCGAGGCGTTTGTTCGTAAGGTAGGAGGCGTGTCAGTGGTGGTTCAGAATCTCAGCGTTCAATACGGTTCGCTGACCGCCGTGGACAATGTCTCGTTTAACGCACCCGCTGGTCAGGTCACTGTCATTCTGGGGCCTAACGGAGCTGGCAAAACAAGCACCATTGAAGTGTGCGAGGGATTTCGTAGCGCATCTGCTGGGTCTGTACGTGTGTTGGGATTAGATCCACGTGCCGATCACATCGCCCTTACTCAACGCATGGGTGTCATGTTGCAAGGCGGCGGCGTGTATCCCAGTGCCAAAGTGAGAGACGTCATTTCCCACTTCTGTGCCCTGTACGGCAAGCGTGTGTTTGCCAACGAACTCATCGAGCGCGTCGGGCTATCTCATAAGGCAAAAAGCACTTGGCGGCGACTGTCTGGTGGCGAGCAACAACGGGTCTCTCTCGCTCTCGCACTGGCTGGCAATCCGGACGTTGTGTTTTTGGATGAACCCACATCTGGTGTTGACATTGACGGACGCGACATCATCGGCGACATTGTTCGTGATCTAGCAAACAGCGGAGCCACTGTCATCCTCGCATCACATGACATGGCTGAAGCGCAAAAAGTTGCCAACCACGTTGTGTTGTTTCAAGCGGGCTCCGTAATTGCGGAAGCTCCATTACATGACATTCTTGGTGTTCGGAGACGACTTCGATTCACTAGTGCCGAAGGTATCGACCTCGTGCAATTGGGCGCTGCCGTGGGTAGCCCCGCACACCAAATGGGAAATGGCGTGTACGAGATTGCTGCTGAAACATCACCGCGTCTCATTGCACGAGTCACTGAATGGCTCGACTCACAGCAACTACCACTACTCGGTATTGATATGGGCACCGAGTCTCTTGAAGACGCATACCGCCGACTCACAGGTGGTGCCCAATGAGCCGCGTATTTCTTCAGCTTCGCGCAGAGCTTGCAATTCTTCTACGAAATGGTGAGCAGCTTCTTCTCACGCTCATCATTCCCATCATTTTGTTGACATTCTTTGGCTCAGTTGATGTTCTGCCGACAAGTGGCAATGAGCCGTTGAACTTTCTCGTTCCAGGTGTCTATGCCGTGGCCATTATGTCCACTGCCATGGTCAGTACCGGAATAGCTACGGGATTTGAACGTTCATATTTGGTGTTGAAGAGATTAGGTGCAACGCCATTACAACGACATGAGTTGGTGTTTGCGAAAGCGCTCTCTGTGTTTGTAGTGCAAATCATCCAAGCCCTCGTTCTCTTCCCCATCGGAATTGCATTGGGTTGGCGCCCACAAGGAACTTCATGGCCAATTGCTGTTGCGGCGGTGTTTCTTGGAACACTCGCATTCGCTGGAATCGGACTGTTGCTTGCGGGTCGCCTGAAAGCTGAAATTAACTTGGCGGCCCAAAATGGCCTGTATTTATTGCTTCTTTTGCTCGGTGGAATGATTATTCCGATTGATTCTCTTCCTGACGCCATAGGTTCAGTTGCCCAGTACCTTCCGTCCACGGGGCTGGCAGATCTATTGCGTCATTCGCTGAACGGTGAAGGTGAGCTACTTGTACCGGCTGTCACGTTGGGAGCATGGTCACTCGCTATGCCGCCACTTGCAGCTCGCCTGTTCCGTTGGAGTTAACTTCAATCGTTACTTGATAACGGAATACGCCATCACTGTGACGTCGTGGTCTGATAGTTGTGTTGTGCGCAGAGAAGTCCACCCCATGGCTTCATACCACTCAACGGTTGACTCTGTATATAAATACACCGTAGCGATACCAAGATCACGTGCGCGATGAACAAGTTCCTTCACTAACGCTGTACCCACACCACAACCACGATGCTCCGGCTGTACGAGAACGGCCGCTATCCATGGTCCGGGCTCGGTTGCATCGGGTAGTTCGTCATCCGCAATGAGGGAGCCCGTCCCTACATACTGGCCATTCACCATTGCAATAAGAACAACAGGAAGATGTTCCGTTGCTCGTGCGTGGCGATACAGGTCGAGGTACCACTCTTCAGTGTCATGTGGAAAATCTCGTTTCCACTGTTCAACACAATCACGCGCAACACGATGTTGAAGTTCTTTGTCATCGGGGATATCGATGACATCAATCTTCATGGTGATTGTGGTGTTGGAGGATTCTCTGGTGCAGGGCGAGTCTGTTCAAATGCTCGCTCAACATCTTCGTACAAGAGTGGCTTCTCGTTACCGACAATCTCGGCTTCAGGAATGGACTTCTTCGAATACGACTGATCTTCAAAAAAGCCTTTCATGAATCGCTTGAAATAGATGTAAATGATGATGCCCCACATGTAGATGGAGCCACCCAACTTCATGATTCCGCCTGCAGCTTGCTGGTCGCTGAGGACCGAAATTCCACCCACACGTACATGGGTGTCGTAGTGGTTGTACACAGAACCTTCTGCAAAGGTGAGCCAACCCGCCGGAATGGTGGGGATTAGCGATGTTCCGAACAGATAAATCATCTTGGCTCCATCGGCCATGTGCCATTCACGAATAGGTCCACACACTGGCATCCAGAACATCAATGATGTGATCACGATGAGGACGTGTAGTGAATAGTGAAGCGGCCCGCCTTCTGCACTTCTGTTGACCAATTGCGGAATGTGTGTGACGAGGAGCGTGAGGTTGTATACCACCACACCCACCACAGGTCGGCTGAGTGTGCGGACCACCTTGTACACCTTGCCATTGCCAATGAGCAGACGGAAGAGCCATTCCGGTGTCGACAACAGAGCCAATGGTGGAACGATGTAAGTGATGATCATGTGCTGAATCATGTGCACGGAGTACAAGTACTCTTCGGCTAGGTCATGCATGGGCCAATCACTAGACAGCCAAAGCAACACAATCATGGTGATGAACATGCGCTTCTGTCGCTTGCTCATGATGACGCCGTTCGGAGCCGCTTTTGGACCAAGTACGCGTGCCGTGTAAATGAAGGCGCCAACAAGGCCCAGAATCAACAGCCATACCTCGGGATGCGCTTGGAAGCGCCACGGGTTGGGATTTGTTGTTGGTTCAAGTGCTGCGAAGAACACCGCGGAACCGCTTTCTACATCTATCCGAAGAACTTAAATGTGGCGAGCGCAACGATGTACACCGCCAATGCGAGTCCGAGACCCACATAAAACAAGAAACTGAAGATCTTGCTATCGAACTTCAAATGCATGAAGTACGACACCACCATGACGAACTTGATGACCATCATTGCAATGAGCGATGGCATAAAGAATGGCCCGAAGTCGACGTAGTACGTGGAGACTTCAAGTGCAGTGATGGCAGCAAGAATGAGAGCAATCTTGATGTAACCGGCGTCGGACATGCCGTGTTGCTGTTCAGTGGTTTCGCTCATGGTTTCCCCCCCTGCCTTATGCCGGAATCAGGTAGACGAGAGTGAAGATGATGATCCACACAACGTCAACAAAGTGCCAATACAAACCAACCAACTCGACAACTTCTGCCTTGTTGCCCACAACTTTGTTCTTCTTGATGATGCCAACGGTGGACAACAACATGATGACTCCGACCGACACGTGAACACCGTGGAAACCAGTGAGTGTGTAGAAGCTGGAGCCGAACAAGCTGGTGGTGAAGCCCAAGCCCTCACGCACAAACGTGGTGAACTCATAGACCTGGCCGCCAATGAACGTTGCGCCAAGAACAGCCGTTACCGACAGCCACAGGTTGGTGCGCTGTTCGTCATTGCGGTGCGCCGCAGAGACTGCCAACACCATGGTGAGCGATGACATCAACAACACGAAGCTGCTGACAGATGTGAACGGAATGTCATAGATGGCCGATGGGTGCGGGCCATCGGAGACACGACCGCGATACAGCATGTAGGTGGAGATAAGACCACCAAACAAGAGACATTCAGAGCCGAGGAACAGCCACATTGCCAACTTGTTGTTTGACAAGCCAGTTGACGAATGATGTCCGTGATCCGACGCGTGGTCGGCGGGGTGAGTTGCTACATCAGCCAAGGGGAGCTATCTCCTTCGTGGAGCCGTCAACGGACGGCGGATCAAAATCACTGTCATCGGCGACGCTGGGCTCAAGAACCCATCCGTATGCCGACAGCAGCACGATTGCAGCGCCAACCACCATGACAGGAATTCCGTAGACAACTCCCATAGCCAAGACGCCAATTCCGATGGACAGCACCAATGGCCAGTACGACGGTGCTGGCAAGTGAATGTGAGCATCGGCAGCTGCCTCTTCAGCGCGTACCAATTCTTCTCCCTCTGTCACCTTCTTCATGGTGTGAGTGGCGGTGTCTTCAACGTACTTACGGTGGAAGAACTCGTCGAGATGATGAACAACCGGAATGCGATCAAAGTTGTGCGGCTTTGGTGGGCTAGTGGTGAGCCACTCAAGTGTGCGTGCATCCCATGGATCAAGTGGCGCCTGCTTGCCCTTGCGAGCGGTGTAGACGATGTTGATCAAGAAGAACAACACACCAACCGCCAGGATGAACGAACCAATCGATGACACCAAGTTCCAGAACCCAAGGTTGAAGAATCCTTCACCAGCGCGTTGTTCGGTCCAGATGTACATACGGCGTGGCTGACCCTGGAGACCAAGAATATGCATGGGGCCAAAGGTGAGGTTCATACCAATGAACATCAACCAGAAGTTCCATGAGCCCAATTTTTCGTTGAGCATCTTGCCGAATACTTTTGGCCACCAGTAGTAGAAGCCAGAGAACAAACCAAACACCATTCCACCGAACAACACGTAGTGGAAGTGCGCAACGATGTAATACGTGTCTGTTTGCTGCGTATCAGATGGAGCAACGGAGTGAGTCACACCTGACAGACCACCAAAGGTGAACAAGGTGACAAGTCCAATCGCGAACTTCATTGCGCTCGTGTACCAAATCTTGCCGCCCCACATTGTGAGCAGCCAGTTGAACACTTTCACACCGGTCGGAATTGCAATTGCCATGGTCGCCAACGAGAACACAGCAACAGACACTGGACCGAGACCAGCAGCGAACATGTGGTGAGCCCACACGCCGAAGCCCACGAGGCCAATTGCTGCGCCGGAGAACACCACGAATGGATATCCGAACAATGGTTTACGCGCAAAGGTGGGAAGAACTTCAGAGATGATGCCAAACGCTGGCAACACCAATACGTACACCTCAGGGTGACCGAAGATCCAGAACAAGTGTTGCCACAACAGTGGGTCGGCGCCTTGAGAGACGTCAAAGAATGTGGCTCCGTACGATCGCTGCATCATCAACAAGAACAATGCAACGGTGATAACGGGAAGTGAGAACACCAAGAGGAACTGCACCACCAAGATCATCCATGTAAAGACAGGAAGCTTCATCATGGTCATACCAGGAGCACGCATGTTGAGAACTGTGACGATGAGGTTGATGGAACCAATCAAGGAAGCGAGACCTGCAACCTGCAGACCCAACACCCAGAAGTCAACGCCATTGCTTGGCGAGAAAACGGGACCCGAGTTTGGCGCGTACATAAACCAGCCGCCGTCAGCAGCTCCGCCCAAGAACCATGATGCGTTCAAGATGAGTCCACCAGCAACCAACAACCACAAGGACAGTGCGTTCAGTCGTGGGAATGCCACGTCGCGCGCACCGATTTGCAGTGGCAAGAAGTAGTTGGCAAATGCGCCGGCCATTGGCATTGCGAACAAGAACACCATCGTTGTTCCGTGCATTGTGAACATCTGGTTGTACTGGTCTGCACTCAGGATTGTTCCGTTTGGTGCGGCCAATTGCAGACGAATGAGCAGTGCTTCTACGCCACCCACAATGAAGAAGAACAGTGCGACAACGCCGTACATGATTCCGATCTTCTTGTGGTCAACCGTAAAGAGCCACTCTTTCCAGCCTGTTGTTTGTACAGGACGCTTCACAGCACCAAGTGACTGTGAAGGTGTCACCACTGCTGGGGTGGTGTCTGCACCGGGTCGTTCAATAATCGCCATGATGTTCTCCGATTACTTCAGCGTCGATAGGTAGGCAACGAGCTTGTCGATGTCGTCTTCAGTGAGTCCCAAGTTGGGCATACCGCGGTACTTGCCGTTGGTCTTTTCCAACTTGTTGGGGTCTGCATACATCGGCTTCATGGCTGGTGCATTGCGCAACCAAGCACGAAGGTCTTTTTGATTTAGGCAGTCTTCCGACACTCCCGCCAAATACTTGGCGCCAAACTCTTCTGGCTTGGCTTCCCAAATATCTGCACGACATTCTTCGGTGACCAAGTCAAACATGGCACCAGCGAAGGTGTTACGTGTGAGTAAGTAGGTCAAGTTCGGTGCAGCGCCGGCGTACACGTTTTCGTCTGGAGCAGAAATGATGGGCTTGCCTTGCGCATCCTTAATGCCATTAACCTGGTGACAACGTGAGCACTGGCTGATAAAAGTTGTTTCGCCTTCGGCGGCCAACGTGTTAGCTGCTGGCGGTGTGTATGGCTTTTGCTGTCCAGCCACCCACTTGGCGAAATCCTCTTTTGATAATGCCACTGCCTCCATACGCATGTTGGCGTGCGAGAGTCCACAGAATTCCGTGCACTGACCGGCATAAATGCCTGGCTTGTCGGCTTCAAGACGAAGGAGATGAATACGGCCTGGAACAGCGTCCTTCTTGCCGTTCAACGCGGGAATCCAGTACGAGTGAATAACGTCGCGGCTTGTTTCGCGCAGCAACACCTTGGTGCCAACAGGAATGACCAATTGTCCCGAGGTGATGATGGGCTGATCAATTCCTGCTTGAACGGGATAGTCGTATTCCCACCACCACTGCTGACCAGTGACGTTGATAATCAATTCAGTGTCATCAGTCTTTGCCAAGTCGAATATGGCACGGAATGTGAAGACACCCACCACCGTAAGAATCAGCGCAGGGATGATGGTGAGAGTGATTTCCACCACTGGCTTTCCATGCGATTGTGCAGGAATTGCCTGACCGCGATCGCGGAACTTGAAGAAGATGTATGCCGCGAGCGACAACACAAGAACTCCCACCACGCCAGCGATGGGGAAGACCAACATGTTGAGGTCATCAATGATTTGGGCGTTGGGACCCGCGGGTTGGAAGGTGTCTTGAGGTGCATTGGTTGCACAGCCAGCCAAAAACACGGCTGACGACACCCCAGCTAACGCGGTGATGTTTCGACGACGTGAAGACTTCACAGGTGTCACGGTATCTACTGCCTTCTCTGTTGTCTTGACTGAATCAATGTGGCTCACGGCACTACCACCCGAATCTCGCCCTCAACGCCTGGAACAGTGAACGAATATGACTGTTCTGGAGTGGATGGCTTGGGGATATTGACGGTGAGAACTTGTTCCTGGTTCTTCCCAGTTAGCTGGGTACAGGTTCCGATGTTTTCTTTCACGCCATCGGTGACCTCGCGGGTGCCCAAGTTGGCCACCAAGCGGTAGTCCTTCTCGTCCAAGTTGCGGAACAAGATGTTGGTGTCGTTTGCACGAGGAACGGTGATGGTGTCGAGATCTTGCTTCAGGCCAATCATCTGTGCGCGAAGCTTTCCGTTTTCAACAAAGATTGTGGCAAGAACTGCCGAGCGCAACGACACAGTGTTGTTTGCTTCTTTGTCGTAGTACTTGCTTTCTTCGGCGCCGCACTCGCGATGAACTTTGTCGTAGTGACGCTCTTCTGCGTACTTCACCAGTTCTTCGCGCTCGCCAGAAATTGCTGTTGCGATTCCGGCAACTGCAAGCAGAGCAACGCCGGCGGTGACTGCAACTGCAACTGACTTGCCACGAAGTGAAGGCTTCGACGCAAACATGAACGCTGCCACCATGATGATGGATGCAACGATGATGAAAATGACGGATGCGCCGCCCTTTGATGCAGCCAACATGATGCGTGAGAACAGGTACGCAATGACACCAAGTCCGACTGCAGCAAGACCTGGGTAATCCAATGCACCGATTGCCTTGTGGCGTACCAAACCGTTGTATGACGAATCTGCAGATGCACGCTCGGCCCAACTTTGAATGACCCATTCAAGGCCGCCACCCGCAATGACTGCAACACCCAAGACGTACACGATGGGATGCGTCACCAGACCCAAGAACAGCACTGCGATACCGAGTGCGAACACAATTGGCCAGAACGATGGTTGCGGCGCATTTGCTGCAGCTTCGACAGCTTCAGCTTCGTTATCGGCATCTCCGTCACGTGTGAAGACGGAGAATCCGGCGATGAGTGCACCTGACACCAACAAACCAAACAAGGCATACGAACCAATGTCTGATGGGTTGATGAACGCCGTGTAGAACACAGCGGACACAAGCGATAGTCCGGTGAGACCGAGGAAGTATTTGGAACCTGTAGTAAACATTGCGCCCTACTTCTGCACGTAAACGAAGAACCACATTGCGGTGAATGCCGCCATGAGGAAGTACCAATACAACGCGTGAGCAGAGATGAGTTGATGATCATCATCTCGGCCGCCGACCGAACGGAAGAATGCAACAAGTGAGAACGCCATACCACCGATGATCATGACCATCATGGTTCCGGTGATTGCGTAGAACATGGCGTGATATTGACCATCGGCCAATCCGATACCCATCTTCATGTACACAGCAAGTTGTGCGTTGACAAGCGCAACACCAATACCGAATGTGATGAGCAACGCCAACGAACGATGTCCGCGATCATTGCGCTTCGCCGAGTACACAGCCCACTGCGCCATGAGCGCAGCAAATGGGAATGTGCTGAACATTGTGTTGGCTGCAACTTCTGGAATCTTCACTGATTCGGGCAACCAGTCTTTGATCATGTACAGACCATCGCTGGATTCACGCACAGGTGCACCTGCGCGGAACTTCATCCACATGGCAAGCATTCCTGCCATCAACATGCCGAGTCCACCAGCGATTAGCGCGGTGGAGACAAGAAGTTGACGACGTGATGATTGCTGTGGTGCTGCGGGCAATGCGATGCTCATGCCGAGACCCCCTGTGAAGGCTTTGCGTCGAGAAGCGGTTCGCTGGAATGCACGGTGGGCAATGCAGCGAAGTTATTGAGAGGTGCTGGTGATGGCACTGACCACTCGAGCGTGTGTGCGTCCCACGGATCGTCCGATGCTCCCGCACCCGAACGAACTGCTTGGACCAACAGGCCAACGAACGCAAGAACAACTACCGCAATTAATGCAGAGCCCGCACCGGATGCAAGGTTCCACAGACCAACTGGGCCGTCGTAGTCGAATCCGCCCAGCGACACTGCTGGCTGATTTGCAAAGCCTGCGATGTACAGCGGGAACGCAGCAAGAACAGTTCCGATGACTCCGAGGCCAGCGAGACCCAACACTTTCTTTTCCTCGAGAACAACGCCCCACAGTTTGGGTGCCCAATATGTGAGCGCGCCCAACGCACTGAGTACTCCACCGAAGACGACATACAAAGTGACACCGTCGCCGAATGATGTTCCAACAAGTTCAAGATCTTCAATGTGCTGAACGAAACTTCCGGCAACACCAACAAAAATCATGAGTGCACCAAGTACTGCAAACGCAAATGATGCGTTCACTGAAGGACGTCCTTCTTTCATGCACAACAACGACACTGCAATGGTGACAAGAACACCCAACAGTGGAAGGCCGTTGAACAACAAGAACGCGATGACACTTGCAAATGTGTCGCTGCCAGAACCATCGAGGTTCAACGTGTGACTGCTCTGTGTAACTGCACCAAATACTCCGGCTGATGCGAGACCAAGTCCAGTGAGGAGAACGGGACGTAGCGGCTGACGAACACGCGCGGTCACTGGTGCAATTTCAGCCAACACACCGAGTGCCATGACGATGAAGATGAATGACTGTGGCTGGCCGTAGATCCAACTAATCCACTTCTCAATGTCTTTGTTGGAGCCGAATGCCTGTTGTGCACCGGTGTGATCGACATACACATAAATGAGTGTTCCGATAGCAACGGGAAGGCTCAGCACGGTGGTGACGGAACCAATAAGTGCCGACCATGAGAACGCTGGAACCATGTCCATGGTCATACCGGGAGCACGCGACGTCATCACTGTTGTGGCTACGGAAACGCTGCCTGCAACAAGTGCTGCAGCAATGAGTCCTGCACCCAAGATGAACAGATCAACCATGTCGGCGTTGCCACCACCTGGTCCACCATTGCCAATGATGGAAATCAGAACAAGGCCTGAACCAAACAACCATGCCCAGAAGCTGAACTGTGCAAAGCGTGGAAGTGACAATGCACGCGACCCAACTTGCAATGGAACAATTGACATTGCAATTCCCAAGAACAACGGTGCAACAAGGCCAAGAATGAGAACGTGACGCACCAACCATGTGAGTTGTAGTGCGGAATCCCCAGTGACGATGCTGAAGCCCGATGGACTCATTCGTTCGAAACCAAAGATGGCGGAGAGGACGGCAACTTCAATCGCATGGAGAAGTGACCAACCGATGAACAGTCTTCCGATCTTTTTGTGATCGCTGCTGGTCACCCATTGGCCGACTGCGCCAAGCAACGAAGGTGATGCCTTCGTTGATGTGCCGACGTGTGTGTCGTTGGTGGTCATTTTCCGATGGTCTCCCGGTGCACCCCTTTAATCCACAGGACCTCGGGGGTGAGTACGCCTAGATGTAACGCACTAACACTACCCATCGGCCTTGTTCTGAACGTAAATCCCCGACAGAGGAATGTTTGTGCAATTGAGAAGTCCTAGCGGACCAGAACGTCCACGGTGAGGGCCACAAACAGAAGGGAGATGTACGAGATAGAGAAGGAGAACAGCTTCATGGACGCAGAAGGCGTGGAAACTCGGCCTAGTGCGATTGTGCCCCACAGGAAGGCAGCCCCCAGGATCCCGGCGGTGACCCCATACACCCACCCCATGTCGGCCACGGGGATGACGGCCAGACTGCAGGCCACCAATGCCACGGTGTATCGCACCATCGAGGCAATAACCCGCTTGTGGGACTCGACCACGGGCAGCATCGGGACGCCAGCGGCCTTGTAGTCATCGCTGTGCTTGATGGCCAAAGCCCAAAAATGGGGCGGTGTCCACAAGAAAATCAGCAAAAACAGCAGCCAGGGCGTCCATTCCAGAGAATTTGTGACCGCAGCCCACCCCACCAAGACGGGGACAGCACCGGCCGCCCCGCCGATGACGATGTTCTGCTTGCTGGACCTCTTTAGCCACAGGGAGTAGACGAACACGTAGAAGAACGTGGCCGACAACGCCAGCAGGCCAGACAACAGGTTGGCGCCTGCCCACAAAATGGCGAAGGCGATGACTTCCAAGGAAATTGCGAAAATCAGCGCGTTGCGAGGCTTGATGAGACCAGTAACGAGAGGCCGATTCTTGGTGCGCTCCATTAATGCGTCGATGTCGCGATCGATGTACATGTTGATGGCATTTGCGCCGCCAGCAGCCAATGATCCACCCACCAACGTGACTGCAATGAGCCACAGCGACGGCCAGCCACCTTCGGCCACCACCATGGTGGGCACCGTTGTGATCAGCAAAAGCTCAATGATTCTGGGCTTTGTGAGCGCTATGTAGCCACCTATGACAGAACGAGGGGCGCGGCCTGCTTCGTGATTACGCGCGGTAATCCGTGAAGGCACAACGGGACGAACATTGAGGGGCACGGGTACTCATCGTATGTGGGGTGAGCATTAACGACCAATCACAAGCAGAATGATTGCGTGTCATTCACCACACCGCTTCCCATTCGTGGCTCTTCGCCGCAGGTTGCCGAGCCAGATGTGGTGGAACGGACCGATGAAGTCCCCGACCATGATGTGCCGTGGATTGTCCTTGTGTGGAATGACCCCATCAACCTCATGTCGTATGTGTCGTTCGTCTTTCAGAAACTATTTGGGTACTCGAAGGAAAAAGCGGACGAACTGATGCTGGACGTCCATGAGAAAGGTCGCGCTGTTGTCTCTAGTGGACCGCGCGAGAAAGCTGAAATGGACGTTTTTCGCCTGCACGAACACGGTCTATGGGCCACAATGCAGCAGGATTCATGAGACGCAAACGCAACGCTGGACCCGTCGAGCCGCTCGACAATGGCACGTACTCACTTCGCCTCTCTCCGGACGAACGCGAGACTCTCTTGGGATTCGTCACCCAGCTTGAAGACGTCATTTCGTCTCCGCCCGACGATCCACGCGTTACTCGCCTTTTCCCCGTCGCGTATCACCAAGATGCTGAATTGAACGACGAGTACCAGCAGTTCATGCGAGATGATCTTGTGCAATCGCGACTCGCTGCCACACAGACTGTCCGCACGGTTCTGTCCGACGACTCGCCCATGACCGAAGGTCAGCTGTATGCCTTCATGACTGTGCTGAATAGCCTTCGTCTTGTACTGGGCACTCTTCTTGATGTGTCAGAGGACGACGATGGAGACGACCTCGATGATGACGATCCCGCTTTTGGCCAGGCCCAGTTGTACGGATACTTGGGTTGGCTTCTCGAGTGGGTGGTGTGGGCACTCTCTGGCGACGAGAGGTGATTGCGCGTTCTGGGCGTAATGTGGTGTGGCTCCCGATAGTGTCATAGTGCTCTCAACCGGAGTCGTTCTAGCCCCCATCGTCTAGAGGCCTAGGACACCACCCTTTCAAGGTGGCGGCACGGGTT
>VFQT010000083.1_pt1 | contig 145946 bp, 112 predicted proteins | sample 3512381 | NCBI WGS metagenome assembly VFQT01 (sample SAMN10412376, study PRJNA504923) | tailings metagenome | isolation source: Relicate 2 Philex TSF3 active mining site | place: Philippines: Tuba, Benguet | collected 2017-08-29
CCAACGATCTGCCTTCTCTACGCCTAACGACGATCCACAAAAGACAGTTGCTACCGGGGTGGGTGCTGTCGCACCCAGTGATGCAGGGGACTGACTCACCCATCGGGGAGGACGAGTGGGACCTCGTCCCTACCCCTGTATGGACCGGGGCCCCGGGGCTCCGTCTCTCAACGCTCGACGCTCAACACGCCACTCCTCTTTCCGGGGCCATCCGAAGGCTTATGGCTGGCGATCGAGGATGGGAAACGGGAACTCGGGTGACGGTACGTGTTCCTGGGTGAGGAGACGCTCTAGGACTGCGACGCGTCGGGGATGCTCGGCTGCGAGATCCCGGGTTTCGTTGGGATCGCGTTCGAGGTCGTACAATTCAGTCCGCACCACCGTCGGCTTGTCCTTCGAATTCAGGTTTTGTCGGACGGCTTTCCAGCGCCCCACCCACACGGCCTGTTGTCCGCCGTAGGCCGGGAACTCGCGGTAGAGGTATGGCCGCTCGGCTTGGCGTCGACCCAGCAGCGTCGGCGCGAAGCTGATCCCGTCGAGTCCTCCCGGGGTTTGGCCCTTCCAACCCACCAACTCCATGAGGGTGGGCAGCCAATCCTCGAATCCGATCCTGCGCCTGCTTTCGGTCCCCGTCCGGATGTGTCCAGGCCAGGACACGATACCCGGGACTCGGACGCCGCCCTCGTACAGCGAGCCCTTGCGGCCCCGCAGGCCGGCAGCGGAATCAAAGAAGGTGGTATCGGTGCCACCCAGGCGATCCCAGAGGGGACCATTATCGGAGGTGAAGACCACCACAGTATCCTCCCGGAGTCCCAGCTCCGCGATCAGCGCCATCAGGCGACCGATCTCGCGATCCATCCGCGTGATCATGGCGGCGTAGGCGGCATGCGGGGTTCGGTGGGGCAGATAGGAGTGTTCTCCACGATAGGGGGCCTCCGGGAAGGCGCCCTCGTATTCCTTCAACGAGTCCTCCGGCACCTGGAGCGCAAGGTGGGGAATCGTGGTCGGGACGAAGCAGAGGAAGGGGTGTTCCTTGTTCTCCCGGATGAACCGGAGGGCCTGAGCGTGGATGAGATCCGGAGCGTACTCGGTTCCCGCGTAGCCGCGGTAAGATTCCGGGTCTCCAGGGTCGGCATCCTTCGGGATCTGTTGGTACGGGGAGAACGCCTTGTTTCCCAGCGGAAGGCGCTGGTCATCATCCCACAGGTGGGTGGGGTAGTGGTTGTGGGCCTGCCGTTGGCAGTTGTATCCGAAGAACCGGTCGAACCCCTGTCGCAACGGTGCTCCCGGGGAGCCTGGAGCTCCGAGGCCCCATTTGCCGAATGCACCGGTGGCGTATCCCCGTTCCTGGAAGAGCCGTGCGAGGGTGGTGATTCCAGCGGGAAGGCCGACCTGTCCCTCGGGCTGGACTTCCCGGTTGTCCCGGACCACGGCATGGCCGGGATGTTGGCCGGTCAACAAGACACATCGGGAGGGCGCGCACACGGCGTTGCCGGAGTACAATCGGGTCAGGCGCATCCCCTCGCGGGCCAGTTGATCCAGATGAGGCGTCCGGATGTGTCGCTGGCCGAAGCATCCCAGGTCCCCGTAGCCGAGATCGTCGGCGATGATGAATAGGACGTTGGGTGGACGAGCGGATGCGGCGTGGGTTCTCGGCAGGAGGAGGATCGAGATCCAGAGCAGGTGCCAGAGTGTGGTGGTGAACCTCATGGGGTGATCGTGGCCACCATCCCGCGCCGGGCGGATTGGACTGTCTCAGCGGCGACCGCGGAAGGATCCCACCAGAGGAGGGCAATGAGGATCAGGAGATTCCGTTTCATGGGATGCCGTGGCGGTTCTCGAGGGGCTGAACGGCTACTTTCCAATGGACCAGAGGTTGGATCGGGTGCGGATCAAGAATCGGCCTTGTGAGACGGCAGGAGAGGCCTGGACCTCCTCGCCATCGGCGATGGGATTGCGTGAGACGAGACGGAAGGTTCGGGAGGCCTCGAGGACCACGGTCTGGCCGTTGTCGCCCACGAAGTAGATCCGTCCGCCCGCCGATACCGGGGAGGCGGAGAAGTTCCCGCCGATCCGCTCCTGCCAGACGATGGCTCCGGTGGTGGCCTCGTAGCAGGTGGCGACCCCGGTGTCGGTCATCGCGAACAGCAGTCCCTCGAGATAGAGGAGGGATGGGACCTTGGGTTCCCCACGCTTCTGTTCCCAGACGAGGTTGGACTGTCGGAGTGCGCCCTCCCCGCCGAGTCGGAAGGCCTTGATGCCCTCCTTGCCGCCCCAGCCCCCGGAACAGAAGGCGAGGCCGTCGCCGAGGACGACCGAGGGGACCTTGCCCTCGCCCGGGACCTCGCTCGTCCAGAGGAGGGACCCGGTCTTTGGGTCAAACCCCTGCAGGACATCGCCGGCTTCGGTGACGATCTGCGGTCGGCCCTTCGGATTCCTCCAGAGCACGGGTGTGCCATGCGAGATACGGGACCGGCCGCGTCCGGTTCGCCAACGCTCGGTACCGGTCCGGGCGTCCAGGGCCACGACGTAGGACTTTTCCCAAGGGGTCTGCCAGCCGACCTTCTTGTCGGGACCCTCGCTGCTGGCGTCGCGGGACATGATGACGAGCCCCTCGTGGAGCATCAGGGCCGTTCCGAGACCGTGCTGGCTGTAGAAGGGCTGTGACCGGTTGGTCCAGAGGACCGTTCCACGGTAGTCGACAGCGGCGAAGCTGCCGTCCCCAAAGCAGGCGTAGACCCGTTTTCCGTCGGTGGCCGGGGTTGGGGTTGCATAGGAATTGCGGGTCTCCTTGCGTCGGGGGACCTGGCGGAACACCTCGGTGTTCCAGAGAATCCGTCCGGAGTCCCGATCGAGTGCCAACACCCGGCACGATTCGCCGTTGTCGGTGGCGGTGGTCACGAAAACGTGGCGTCCCTGGACGATGGGCGAGGACCAGGACTCACCGGGGATGGGGGTCTTCCAGGCGATCCCCTGGGAGGCCGACCAGGTGGTTGGGATCAAGGTTTCGGAGGAATGTCCCTGTCCGTCAGGTCCGCGGAATTGGGGCCAGTTCCCGGCATCGACGGGCAGCAGCGCTGCCACGAGGAGGAACAGGGTGGAACGGAGTGAGGTCATGATCGGAGGATGCAGGTTGGGGTGAGGCTGAGAAGCCGGGATTGCCGGCATGGGGACGGAAGAAGAGGGGGTCACACGGAGGCACGGAGATGCGGAGGGGAAGGAGGGCGAGCTGAGAGTTGAGGGTTCAGGCAGGTGGGGTGGGCTGAGGCGCTGGAGGAGACCGGCTGGCGGTGCCGGTTGGCCATGGTGCAGCGGGTTTAGATGGGGACCTGAGGGGCCAGGTTGCTACCGGGAGTGGGTGCTGTCGCACTGACCCTTGGAAGCCGCTGGCTTCCAAAAACCGGTGATGCCCGGGGGCTCTTTCTCTCAACTCTCGGCGCTCAACACTCAACTCCTCTTTCCGGGCACTTCCTGAATCTAGCCGATGCCTCCATTCATTGGTCCCGGACTTGATTGTGGGTGTTGCAGCTGCGTCACTTCGGCATGGCACATCGCGATATTCTGTTTTTGCTGCCTCACGGGTTTCCGGACGGTCCGGGTGCCCCGTATTACTGTCCCGACTGCACGCAGATCGCGGGTCTGCTGCGACTCAGTCCTGAGCTGATGTCCCAGGTCGAAATCCGATACGCCCAGTTTCCCCGGCCCCGGCCGGAGATCGTGGCGCTGGTCGGGGAGACCCATCAATCGTGCCCTCTGCTGATCCTGGATCCGTCGTCCCCCGCTCCGAGCGGCGGTTGCGAGGTCCATTCCCCGACGGGCCACCGATTCCTGAGCTCCGCTTCTGCGATCGGGACCTACTGGTCGGAACGCTTTGGCACGCCGCGGCCGCATTGAAGTTTGGGCGTGTGGGGACGGAGGGGAGGGGACTCACACGGAGGCGCGGAGACGCGGAGGGGGAGCTGAGAGTGGAGTGTTGAGAGTTGAGGGTTTGGCCTTTATCTAGGAGACACGACGGCCAAGGTGGGTGGGGATCCCGGCTGGCGGTGCCGGTTCGCAACGGCGCGGCGGTTTTAGATGGGGACCTGAGGGACCAGGTCTCTACCGGGGTGGGTGCTGTCGCACCCACCGGGCCAAAGGCCGTAAATGCACCGAAACTCCTCCGGGAAAGTCGTTTACTTCACCCGTGGGGTTCCGGATGATTTTCCGTCCTTGGGATCTTACCCGTCCCGAGGTCAAACCCATTTGAACCCGGCACTTCGCCAGGTCCTGGGGTTTGCGGCCAAGGATTCCGATGCGTTCCCAACGACGAGTCGTTCCAATGAGGTGCTGTCGGGCAGCCGCCCTGATGGCCGCCACTGGACTGTCGTGGACTGCCGTTGCGGAGTTCAACGCGCCGAAGTATCTCAACTACGACGCCGGTCGGTTGCTGATCCAGCCGCAGTTCGATGCGAGCGTGCAGTACACCGACAACCTGTTCTACGCGCCGCGCAGTGCGGCGCCAGGAACCCCAGGGGCCAATGTCCCCTTGGCCTCGGATTTCATCTTCACCCTGAGTCCCGGCGTCGAGCTCCAATATGGGCGGAACAAGGAGCGTAGCATCGAACTGGAGGCGTTCGTCGATGAACTGCTCTACGCCGAGTACTCGTCGTTCGATTCACCCCAGGTTCGCGGGGCCATGGAGGTCCACTGGGAGTTCGGACGGTTCGTGCTGCAGGGTACCGATAGCATTGGCTGGCTGAACCAGATCCTGGGGGGGCAGGTCTCCAACCAGTATCGCAAACCGGTCCGGACCCTGGCTTGGAACGACAACTACCGTCTCACGTACGACGCGACGATGAAGACGGATGTGTACGTCGTGCTCAACCACAGCGAGCAGAGTTTTCTCCAGAACGTGAATCTCTACTCGCAAAACAGCATTGTGGGGAGACTGGGTGCAACTCACAAACCCTTCGAGAGGCTGGGATTCTTCCTCGAGGGCGAGGGAGGGTATACAGGGGTCAATGCGGCGAGTCCGTCCCTGCCGCCGGCGTCGCCCTCGACGATCTACGGTGGCTTCGTGGGGGCCCGGGGCAGTTTCACGGCCCGCCTCGATGGATCGATCAAGGCCGGGTATGAAATCCGAGAGTTCAGCAGTGCGGCCAACGTCGCGAACACTCCATCCCCGGCGGCCGGGGTGGCGCTGACCTACACCGAGAGTTCCCGGCGGTCCTACGTGCTGTCCTTCGACCGCAGCGTCGGTGTTTCGGTACAGGTCCCGGATCAGGCATATGTCTTTGACAACCTGGCGTTCACCTTTACCCAGGGGATGGGGTCCTCCGGGCGCTGGACCCTCCGGGCGCAGCCCAGTGTTATGCTGGGGAACTACACCAGCATCTACCGGCAGGCGGGGGCCTCGCTGATCAACTTTGGACGGAACGACCAGACGTACACGATGTCGGTGACGATGTCCTACCAGCCCAACGCTTGGCTGAAGACCTCAGTAAACTATACTTTCCAAGCATATTCCGCCGAGTTCCCGGATCCGCAAGCGGACCGGTACGTCGGTGTGAACAACTACCTCGTCAACCGCGTCACCCTTCAGATCTCGATCGGCTACTGAACCCATGAACACTGCATTTCGGCATCTCCTGCTGCTCCTGCTGGGACTTTTCCTCGCGAGCTCCGAGGGATTGGCGCAGCTCACCAATCGGAGGATCCAGCCCAATGACGTCCTGATCATCCGTGTCCTCGAGGAGAAGGACATGCTGCAGGAAGCCAAGGTCACCAACGACGGGCGCATCACCTACTTCTTCATCGGCGAGGTTCCGGTGGGGGGGAAGACCCTGGCCGAGGCGAAGACCCTGATCCAAGATCTGCTCAACAAGGACTATCTGGTCGACCCGCAGGTCAGCATCGAGGTGAAGGAATACGCCGCCAAGGTCATCACAGTCCTCGGGGCGGTGAACAAAGGCGGCCAGATCCCCCTGCCGCCGGACCGACAGATCGACATCGTCGAGGCCATTGGTCTCGCCGGGGACTTCAACCGGTACGCGAACAAGGACCGGATCGAGCTCCGCCGGAGAGGCCAGACCATCCGCTACTCGTACAACGACCTCAAGAAGCTCACGGACCCCTCCAAGAAGGTCTACGTCGAGCCGGACGACGTTGTCGATGTCGCCGAGACCGTGTTCTAACCGTCCCCATTCAGAGCCATGGAAGATCAAACCCTTTCCCAGAACCAGTCCCAGACCGCCTCCGGGACCGCCGGAATCGCCGATGCCCACCAGCTTCGGCAGTATTGGCACACCATCCTGGAGCGTCGCTGGCTGATCCTCACCGCCCTTACGGTCGTGGTCATCCTCGGGGTGGTCTATGCCTTCAAGAGCACGCCCATCTATGAGGCGGTGGCCCGGCTGCAGATCGACCCGGAGGCCGGCAGCGTGCTCGGCGCCCGCGACAGCCTGTCGTGGAATCGCCAGGACCAGGAGTATCTCCAGACGCAGTACCGGAATCTCCAGAGCCGCTCGCTGATCGAGGGGGTGATTGCGAAGCTGAAGCTGGAGGCGGATCCGCGGTATGCCGAGAAGCAGGACAAGGTGAAGGCCGTCCTCTCGGACATCCAGATCGCCCCCATCCGGTTGACCCGTCTCGTCGAGGTGAAGGCCCGCCATCCGAACAGCCAGGTGGCGGCCGACATGGCCAACACCCTCACGGATCTCTTCATCAGCCGAAACCAAGATCTCAAGGCCCAGAAGGCGATCGCCGGGTACCAGATGCTCAAGCGCGAGGCCCAGAGCCAGGAGACCGAGCTGCTGGCGGCCATTGAGTCGCTCCAGAAGTACCGCGTGGAGAAGGGGATGATCTCGCTGGTCGACGACATCAAGCAGGGGGAAAATATCGATGCCCAAGCCCTGAGGAACGCCCGGCAGGAGCTCGATACCCAGACCTCGAAGGCTGCGGAGATGCAGAAGCTCGCGGACGAGGGCAACAAGTGGATCAAGGATGGGAAGGACGTCGCCGACTTCTACGGGGTCAATCAGGACAAGCTGCTGACCGAGCTCAAGGCCCGGCTCGCCACCTCCGAGTCGGCGTTGTCGATGCTCCGCACCCGGTATCGCGACCGCCATCCCAAGATGATCGAAGCGCTCAATTCGCTGCAGACCGACCGGGAAAAGCTCAAACTCGAGGCCCAGCGCGCCTTCGATGCGATCCTGACCTCCTACCAGGTGGAGAAGGCCCGCGAAGACCAGGCCCTCGCGCGCTATCGCCAGGCAGAGAAACGCATGACCGAGCTCAATTCGGCGCGAACGAAATTCGATGTGTTGACCCGGCAGAAGGAGCGCTCGGAGTTCATGTACCAGCAGGTTCTCGCCAAGATGCGGGAGTATGACCTGAACGCGAAGGATACCTCGCAGAACATGGCGGTCATCGACAAGGCCGAGCCACAGCCGAAGCCGGTCAAGCCGAACAAGACCCTCATTCTCGCGGGAAGCCTCGTGGGTGGTCTGGCCTTTGCCTTGGGTCTCGCGTTCTTCGTGAGCTTCCTGGACGACTCCATCAAGAGCCAGGAGGACGTGGAGAACATCCTGCGTCTGCCCTTCCTCGGCTACATTCCGAACATCAAGTCGGCCAACATCGTCGAGCGCGATCTCCAGGCGCATCATGAGCCGACCTCCGGGACGGCAGAAGGCTTCCGGACGCTCCGTGCCGCCATCGCCCTGGCGAAGAACGCGGATAAGCTCCGCTGCATCTCGGTCACCAGCACCATCCCGTCGGAGGGCAAATCCCTCGTCGCCTCCAACCTGGCGATCGTCATGGCCCAGACCGGCCTCAAGACCCTCTTGGTGGATGCCGACCTGCGCCGCCCGTCGGTCCACAAGGCGTTCCAGCTCCAGAGCCCTATCGGTCTCTCCGCCTACCTGGCGGACCGGGTTCGCGGCGTCTCCGAAATCGCCCACACCACCGAGGTCCCCAACCTCGATGTGATCTGTTGCGGCGCCATTCCGACCAACCCGTCCGAGCTGATCGGTTCCAAGCGGATGTTTCAATTCCTCGAGGAGGCGAGCCAGAAATACGATCGGGTCATCCTCGACTGTCCGCCCATCTCGGCCGTCGCCGATCCGCTCGTCATCGGTTCCATGAGCGACGGCATCCTGTTCGTGACGAAGTTCAACAAGATCCGTCGCGAACACGCCCAGCGCTCGGTCCAACGGATCCAAGACGCCGGCATCCACATCATCGGCCTGGTCCTCAACGACATCGATTTCGAGGGCAAGGACTCGTACTACTACAGCTACTACTATTACCAGAACCGCTACTACTCCTCGCACTACCGCAGCCGCACGGGTGGTGATGAGGCTAGGAAGAAGGGGAAGGGCGAGGGGAAGAAGGTGGAGAGTTGAGAGCTGAGAGTTGAGAGATGATAGAACGATGGGGACGCCGGGAGGCGTCCCTTTTTTGTGCCTAGACCGAGGGACGCTGGCCGTTATGGCTGGGCCGCGACCACAACCTTCAAGGATTCCGGGGATGCTGAGGCTGCCAAGCCAATGGCCTCGGAGGTCCGTTCGAGGGGGAAACGATCGGTGACCAGGGGGCGGACATCGAGTCGACGCGAGAAGACCATCCGCGCGACCTCGCGCTGCAGGGAAAGATCCGAGGAGTAGCTGCCCAAGACGGTTTTCTCGTCGACGCAGACGATGGAAAGATCCGTCGGCGTCCGGTGGCCCCGAAGCGTGTGGGCGAACAGCAGGATGCGTCCGCCTCGCCGCACGAGGTCGAACGCGGTGTGGAACGGTCCATCCTGCGGAACCGTGAGCACGACCGCATCGGCACCGCGTCCGCGGGTCCGCTTTTGGATCTGTTCTGCCAGGGTTGGGTCACTGCCGTTCCAGGTGGCGGTGGCTCCCCAGTCGCGACCCAACTTCTGGCGACGTGGGAGTAGATCGACCCCGAATACCTGATGGCCGGAGAGGGTGAGAATCCGGTTGAAGAGCAATCCGATCGGGCCCTGACCGACGACCACCACGGAGTCGCCGCGATGGAGTCCGAGGCGATGCACGGCCTTGAGGACGGTATTGACCGGTTCGAGCAGTGCTCCTTCCTCGAACGTGTTGCGGGACGGAATCCGGACGACGCCAGGAAGGCAGAAGGGCAGCACCTTGACGTACTCGGCATATCCCCCGCCGGCCGGTTCGAATCCTGCAGTCACGCCAGTCCGCAGATAGGTCGCGCACTGGGCGAAGTCGCCGTGGACGCAGAAATGGCATGTGCCACAGGGCACGTGGTGGTGAAGCGCGACGCGATCGGCGATACGGATCCCCGTCACGCCGGAACCGACTCGGACCACGGTGCCCGCCGTTTCGTGGCCGAGGATCCGTGGCGGTGGCACCGACCCGGTCTGGATCTTCTTGATGTCGGTGGGACAGACCCCGCATGCGGCCACGCGGACGAGGATCTCGTTGCGGCCGATCTTCGGGACCGGCACCTGCTCGAGGCGGAGGTCGTTGGGCCCCCGGTAGACGACCGCCCGCATCTCGTGGGGAATCCGGGACTCCATCGGGGAATTTCTCCGGGAGTGTCTACCGCACCCACAGCAGGATGGCTCCGCCGAGGATCACCCGATACCAGCCGAAGGGCACGAAGGTGTGGTTTCGGATGTAGCCCAGGAGCCATTTTACGGCGAGGAAGGCGGTCAGCGCCGAGACGACGGTTCCGAGGAGGATGAGACTCCACGGTTCGTGGGCGGCATTGGGCGTTTTGAGGACATCGAGGGTTTCCTTCGCGCCGGCGGCCAGCAGCGTGGGGATCCCCAGGAGGAAGGTGAACTCGGCGGCGGCCGGCCGATTCATTCCGACCATGAGCGCGAGAAGGATCGTGGTCCCAGACCGGGAAGCCCCAGGACAGGTGGCGGCGATGAGTTGTCCGATGCCGACGGCGATGGCCACGCGCCACGTAACCTCGGCGGACCCCGGGTGGTTCTGCAACCAGCGTTCGATCACGATGAATGCGACGCCGCCGATCAGGGTCGCCCACGCGACGGGATGGGGAGTCTCTGGCAGTTCGAAGCCCCGTTTCTTGAGGAGGAGTCCGCCCACCGCGGTGATCACGAACGCCAGGCCCAGTTTGTAGAGGTAATCCCGCACCTCGGGTCGGGCCCATCCGGTGAGGAGATCACGGACCCGCTGGGCAAACACCACGATGACCGCGACGACTGCACCCGATTGAATCACGACGTTGAAGAGGTTGCTGCGATGTCCCAGCCAGTGTTCCGCGATCAGGAGATGACCCGTGGAGGAGACGGGGAGGAACTCGGTGATCCCCTCGATGCACCCCAGCAGGATGATGGAAAGCCAGTCGGGCATGGCTTGGGATGAACCGGGAATCCCTTCCTGGGAGCAAGGTCAAAGCAGGTTTCGATGCGGTTGGAATCGGGTGGAGATGGGTCCATGGCGAAACCGGACTTTCCCGCCAGGACGTGGCACCGCAGGCTCGCAACATGTTCCTCGCCGAATGGTTCGGGAAGGGTTCCGAGTCGTTGTATCAGGTCCGATCCCGCGCCGTGGGTCCGTCGGGCAAACTACCCCTGACGCCCGACCAGCTTAGGGACGCACCCAGCGGAGACCTGTTCGGGCTCACACAGAATGCGGGCATGGGATGGGAACCCTCGGAGTTGGGCCGCGATGGATTTCTGATCCTGAGCACTTTGGGCGGACTGCGGTCGCCCGACGGAAAACCCATCGCCCTAGGGTACCACACCGGGCATTGGGAGTTGGGGCTTCAGGTGAAGGCGGCGGCCGAGGAATTCCGGAATCTTAAAACCCTTCCATTCGCCGGATATGTCTCCGACCCCTGCGATGGACGCACGCAGGGGACCGTTGGGATGTTCGATTCTCTGCCGTATCGAAACGATGCGGCGATCGTGTTTCGACGCCTCATCCGATCCTTGCCGACCCGGAAGGGGGTGCTGGGGGTGGCGACCTGCGACAAGGGATTGCCCGCAATGCTCATGGCGTTGGCCGGAACACCGGGCCTTCCCACCGTGCTGGTTCCGGGCGGGGTTACCCTTCCTCCGGAACAGGGCGAGGATGCTGGCAAGGTCCAGACCTTGGGCGCGCGATTCAGTCACGGGCTGGTCTCCTTGGAGGAAGCTGCGGAGTTGGGATGCCGAGCGTGCGCGAGTCCGGGTGGCGGATGCCAGTTCCTGGGCACTGCCGCCACGGCTCAGGTGGTCGCGGAGGCGTTGGGACTCGCCCTTCCCCACAGCGCCCTCGCCCCGAGCGGTGAGGCGGTCTGGCTGGATCTCGCCGTTCAGTCGGCACGGGCACTCGTGGGGCTCAGCCGATCCGGGAGGACCACCTCCCAGATCCTCACGGGAGGCAGCATCCGGAATGCGATGACCGTCCATGCCGCCTTCGGAGGCTCGACGAATCTCCTGCTGCACATTCCGGCGATTGCCCATGCAGCGGGACTTCGTCGTCCCACGGTTGAGGACTGGGTTGAGGTGAACCGTCGGACCCCGCGTCTGGTGAGCGTCCTGCCGAACGGTCCGGTCCATCATCCGACGGTCCGGGTGTTCCTCGCGGGCGGTGTGCCGGAGGTGATGCTGCATCTGCGGGACCTGGGCCTGCTCGACCTGGAGGTTCTGACGGTGGGGGGTGTCCGTCTGGGAGACATTCTGGCGACGTGGGAACACTCCGGGCGTCGGAATCGGTTCCGGGAGAAGCTGCGGGAGCTGGACGGGGTCGAGCCTGACGACGTGATTCTACCCCCCAAGCGTGCGGCCGAGCGGGGTCTGACCAGCACTGTGACCTTTCCGAGGGGCAACCTTGCGCCGGAGGGAGCCGTCATCAAATCGACCGCCATCGACCCCACGGTGGTGGATGAGGATGGGGTCTATCGGCATGAGGGACCGGCGCGTGTGTTCACCCGTGAGCGCCAGGCCATCGAGGCCCTGAAGCGCGGGGAGATCCGGGCAGGCGATGTCGTGGTCCTGATGGGGGCAGGTCCTTTGGGGACCGGCATGGAGGAGACCTACCAGCTGACGAGCGCGCTCAAGCATCTGCCGTTCGGTCGGCATGTGGCGCTGATCACTGATGCCCGGTTCAGCGGGGTAAGCACGGGCGCCTGCATTGGCCATGTGGGCCCCGAGGCCCTGGCCGGGGGCCCGATCGGAAAACTTAGGGATGGCGACCGCATCCGGATTCGGGTCGACCGAATCCGCCTCGAGGGCAGCATTGACCTTGTCGCCACTGGGGGACAGACCCTTGGCGTGGAGGGACAGGTCCTTGACGATGCTGCGGCTCGGGAGGCCCTTTGGTCACGTCCGTCTCATCCGGACCTGTCTCCTCATCCGGACCTTCCTGAGGACACCCGTTTATGGGGTGTCCTGCAGGCTGCAGGGGGAGGGACCTGGGGCGGTTGTGTCTACGATGTCGACGCCATCGTGGAGCGCCTTGGAAACCGGGGTTGATCCAGGTTTCTGACACAATCGATAAACCACCTGATCCTCAACACCCTCCGTGGGGTGAGCGACCGCTGAAGTGGCATGTCATCGACCAAGGGGACAGGTCCTTGCGCAGTCTGATACAGGGTCAAGGTCTTCCCAATGCCGTGGCCGGCAGGGGCTTCTGTGGCTAGGTGCAAGATCAGGGAGGCACCCGATGGAGGGACAGGTCCTGCTCGGGTCTGTCGACGGAGAAGAAGGTAGATGACCTGTCCCCAGCCCCTCGTCGCGACGGAGTGCGATAGAGGGACAGGTCCTTACCCGAAGTTGGCCCTAACCCGCAGCGTAAAGGCACTGGGCAAAGCCGGCTCCATTTGGGGACAGGCCCTTGCCGAAGCCGATAGAGGGACAGGTCCTTGGTGATGTTGCGACCGGCCGGGCTTGCGAGGTTCTGCCACGGGTCTTCGGTGAGTGTCCCTGAGGTTGGAGGGTTGGATGCGGGTTTGACCCGCGAGAAGATGGATGACCTGGCCCCAAATCCAGACCCGCCTTTCGATGCGTGACCTGAACCCGATCTAGATCAGGAGGATCAAGGAACATTCCAAGTCCCCGATTTACTGATGTTTAGTCCAGTTTACGAATGCGGATGTTCCGGTACTCCATCTGACCGCGGTCCGCCTCAAGGCCTATCGGACCCGTCGGCGGCAGCTTGAGAGCTGCCTCGAGCACCTCACCGTTGCAGGTGCAGTGGGCAACATTGTCCCGCACCACCACCACGATCTCGTTCCAGTCCTGTGGACGGTACTTCTTCAGGTTCTTGTACGGGCCGGCCACGAGGTAGTCACGGCACTGCAGTTGGGGCTTGCGGATGAAGATCCCGCTGTCGGCGTTCACCTGGGCCCGGAACTCCAGCCGCAACTCGAAGTCGCCGGGAAACTCCTCGACGGTCCAGAGCTGGCGCAGGTGCGGTCCTTTCGACGGCACATAGTCGTTCACCACCAGGGCGTGACGTTGCGCTGTATATCGACCGTCATTGGCCTCTTTCCGGCCGTTGAACTGCTCGGTGGCGGAGTAGCACCAGCCATCGAGGTTTTGGCCATTGTAGAGTTGCCGGAAGCTGTTGTGCCGATACGCCGTGTGGGCGCAACCGACAGCAAGGAGGGCGGCGGTGATGGCTCCCAGGAGGGCCGGAACGGAGGCATTGATTTTCATGCGTGGAACAGGAGAGACGTTCCACGTGCTGGAGCCGATCTGGCAACCGCGAACACCGCGAAAGCCGTCTGGGCACAGACCATTTTCCTGCCGCGGGTCTTCAGTGGGTGACTCCGTGAGCGGGAGTTGGATCGGTGGGCCACACCGCATTACGGCCATCTGAACACCCCCAACAGCCGGAGGGCTGCCAGGATGGCCAGGGTCAGGATCAGGGTGTTGAACCCGCGCTGGGGAATACGGCGGATCAGGGCCTTGCCCAGGAACAGACCCCCAACAATCACCGGGACCAGCAAGGCGTTGAACGCCAGCGAATCCCGGTGGATCAGCCCCAGCTGGGCCCCGAACGGAACCTTCATCAGGTTGATCAGCAGAAAGAACCACGCACTCGTGCCCACGAGGGTTTCCTTCGGCAGGGACACCGCGAGAAAGTACAGGACCATCACCGGTCCCGCCGCATTTGCTACCATCGTGGTCACCCCGGCCAGCAACCCCATGCCCCACGCGAAGGACATCGTATGCGGCACCGAGGAAAACGCCTCGGGCTTCCAGTCCCGGAACAACTGCAGCATCGCCAAGGTCAGAATGATGCCGCCCACGATCGGGCTGAACCCGGTCCCAGCGAACGGCGTTCCCGCGGTCGTCCTCAGCAGCCACCATCCTAGTACCACCCCTACCAGCGCAGGGGGAAGGGTCCGCCAAACATGTTTCCAGTCCGCAGAGCGTCGAAACAACAGGACTGCTCCCACATCACCTACAATCAACATGGGAAGCACGACACCGGTCGAGGCCGTCCCTGGGAACAGTTGGGCGAACAGGACGACATGGAGGAGACTCAGTCCGGGAAGACCGCTCTTGGAGATCCCGATACCCAAAGCCGCGATTCCCGCCATCGCCCACCCGGCTGCTGAGAAGTCAGGCAACACGGAGTGAAGAGGGGCCCGAGGCGGCGGGGCGATTTGTGGGGTTGGACCCAGCCGGCCGGTTCGCTGGTGTCGGCACGGATGGGGACACAGAGGCGGGAACCGGCATCAGGCCCTGTTTGGACAAGAGCCACCCTCCCGCGGCGAGGAGCAGGCCGAGCAGCGCCATCCAGAAGAACAGCCGTACGAACGAGGTCGCCACTTTCCAGACCACCACCAACCCGAGCAGGGCCACCACCACGAGGCCCGCGGCAATCAGGTAGGTGCGGACCTCGGGATCCATTCGGATCAGGCTGTCGCGGGAACCTTCCGGACCGCGCGCAGGCGTTCAGCGCCGTGACGCAGCATCCGCTCGGTCACGTCCCAGCCCAAACAGGCATCCGTTAGGGAGACGCCGTACCGCAGCTGGGACAGATCCTTCGGGATCGGTTGGTTTCCCTCGAACAGGTGGCTTTCGATCATCACACCGATCAGCGGTTCACAGCCCTCGACCCGTTGGGAGACCAGGTTCATCCAGACCTCCTCCTGCTTCGCGTGCTGCTTGCTGGAGTTGGCGTGGGAGCAATCCACCATCAGACCCGATGGGAGCCCCGCTTTCTGTAGCTGCTGGGCCGCCTCGGCGATGCTGGAGGCGTCGAAGTTCGTCCGCGCCCGACCTCCCCGAAGCACCACGTGGCCCTCGGGATTGCCCGAGGTCTGGATCAGCGCCACCGCCCCGGAATCATCAATGCCCAGGAAATGGTGCGGATGCCGTGCGCTCAGCATGGCGTCGACCGCCACCTGCAGGGATCCGTCGGTGCCGTTCTTGAAGCCGACCGGCATCGACAGCCCACTGGCCATTTCCCGGTGGGTCTGGCTCTCCGTCGTCCGGGCTCCGATGGCCGCCCAGCTCACGAGGTCGGCCGTGTATTGAGGGACAATCGGATCGAGGAACTCGGTGGCGGCGGGAACACCCAAGTCATTGATCTGTACGAGCAGTTTCCGGGCGGCCCGGAGACCTTCCTCGAGGTCGTAGCTTCCATCCAGATGCGGGTCGTTGATCAGCCCCTTCCACCCAATCGTGGTCCTCGGCTTCTCGAAATACACCCGCATCACCAGAAACAGCGTGTCCTGGACCTCCGGCGCCAACGCCGCGAGGCGTCGGGCGTACTCGAGAGCGCTGACAGGGTCGTGGATCGAACAGGGTCCGAGGACGACCAGGAGGCGAGGGTCCTCCCGGTGTAGGATCCGTTGAACGGTGGCACGGCCTCCCACGACGGTGGCGTTGGTCCGCTCCGTCATCGGCAGCTCGGTCTTGAGGTCGGCCGGGGACCGGAGTCTCCGGGTGCGGACAACCCTCAGGTTGTGCGTCGGTTGCATGTTCGTGGCCAAACCCTAGTCGGCCGCCTCCACGTTGGCGAGAGGTGGCTTTCGGGCGTTCACCGTCCCTCTTGTTCCAGTTGCAGGTGACCGCCCGGACAAAGCACTCCAGTCAGGGCGACGGCCTGTCCGGCTCTGGGACTGGCAATCCGTAGAGTCTGGCCAGCGCAGGTTTCAGGAGCCACGGCTTTGAAATCGGAAGCGCCTGTGGCACGGGCGCATCAGAGCGTGTGTGTTTTCTTGGGGTGTACTGCCCAAATAGCTGTGCGATCTCGTGCCCGCTCCCCAGACCCCGTTTTTGGAGAATCGATTCGGCCAGCGCCTCCGGGGAGGCCTTGGGATCGGTCTGAAAGCGTTCCCGCATCGCCGCCAGCACTGAGGCTCCGTCCGGGAAATCCTGTCCGACCTTCTCGAGCGCCTTGGCAATCGCTGATACGCTCCTGGATCGGGATTCCGCCACATCGCTCCAGGTGATCTGGCTGTGGAGCCACGAGAACAGAAGTCCACCCGCGGCCATGAGGGCAACCCACGTTCCGGCTGCGGCAACGACCTGCCGGATCAGTCTCCCCACACCCACATCGAATCGCCGGGCATTGCGCGCGGCGAGAATCACGAGGGCCACTGCCACCGCCACGAGGCCGAGGCTCGCAAGCCATACCATCAACTCGGGAAACCACCGGGCGACCCATTCCGGTGGGGACCAATCCGGGCGTGGAATGGGTCTGCCCGAGGCATGGTCCGCATAAAGCTGCCTCAGGGCCTCCGAATGGGTATTGTTGAGAAGGGTCATGCCTACTCCTAGGCAGACTACGAACCCTCCCAGCACGCCTACGGCGGTCACCATCGCGCTCATGATGTTTCGACTGGCCGAGGAGGCGTGTATGCCCACTGCCAGCAGGAACAGGATCAGGAGGGCGAGGACACCGAGGTTTCTCAGCCCGTCCGTTTCGTTCTGAAACATCCCAGCCACCTCCTCAGCGCCAAAACTTAGGGCCCCGAGACACAGCGGCAGGACCACGCCCAGCGCGAATCCCACGGCGAAGGTGGTGCCGACCTTGAGCCGCCATTGGCGGGCGAACGGAACCGGCTGCGTCCACTGCCATCCTAGCGTCCCCAACTGACGTTCCTCCGCCACGCACGATACCCCGGCGCCCAAGAGGATGACGGTACCGAACATCCCGGCCACGAGCATGAAGCCGCCCAGTGCGAACGTCGGCACAAACATCTCCGGCAGCCCGTCCTTCCCCAGCGCCCAACGTGCCCCCAACCACAGCACCCAGAGTCCGACCATCATCGACGCAAAGAGTCGTGCGAGCTGATGGAGGCGGAGTTCCTTTCGGATCAGGTGGCTCGTCGACGAGTTCCCCAGAAGGCGGACCAGGACCCGATCGAACAGGGTCCCTGCGGCGTCGATGGGTGCGGGTGGTGTCCGCCCGCCGCTGTCCTGGACCTCGAGATCCCGAAGAACCCTCCAGGTCCAGATCGCACCGATCGCGCAAAGAATCGACAACGCCAGCATAACGAGGGGGGCGATCCAGTGTCGTTGGTAGTCCGAGTCGACATTCATGACGCCGGCAACGATCACGGGAGCTACTGCAAGGCCTGCGGGAACGGTGAAGGCGAACACGGCCCCGGCGATCGTGCTGCGGGTCAGCAGCGTGAACAGCGGTCCCAAGCAAAACGACGTCAGGAGGACTGCTGTCACCTCCAACGGCAGGGAGGGTCGCAGGGTCCAGGAGTTGGTGATGCCGGGATCCCCGACGACTTGGATCGGTTGCCCCATCCAATGCGCTGCGGTGATGGTGAGGAGGGTGGCGAGGACCCCCAGTTTCTCGAGGTGCAGTCGGCTCCGTCGAACCGGCTGGCAGAGCCAGGAGGCGAGTGTCCCGTGGGCGAACTCCGCACCGTAGAGGGTCGCGGCCATCCAGAAGGAACCCACGAGGAGGACGATGAAGCGGGCGTCGAAGCCAATGGCATCGAATTCGATACCCAGGAGGCCAATGCCCATCTGGGTCAGGAGGAATCCCGGCATCTGGGAGCGGAGCTCTGCAAGGACACGACGGGTCACGGGGCGGACGTCCCTCAGGCGACAGGCGATCAGGGGCAGGATCAGGAGAATACTGACGACCAGTCGCAGCACCGCATAGGAATCAACCCACACAATCCCGGGTCCGAGAGAGTCGAGCAGCAGCTTGAGGGCCGCCGGGAGGGGCAGGAGCAACCAGGCGGGATGGAACCCGTTCCGATACTGGGGAAGGCGATACGTCATGGCGTGGTCCCGGGTTGGACGGTGTGCAGAAAGATTTCCTCCAGGGTCAGCGACTCGATCTCGAGTGATGCAGGTCCACGGGTCCGCAGGTGCTCCATCACGGACTCACCTTCGCCATTCACCACCAGTTCCAGAGTCCGCCCCCGACGTCGGATCGACCGGGCCTGGCGGAATTCCGAATCCTCGGGAAGGGCTCCCTCGAACTCCGCGCGGATCCGTCGGAACCGTCCGCGCGCGTCGTCTGCCGTGGCGGTTAGGACCGCCCGGCCTTGGTCGACCACGGTGAACCGGTCGATGAGTCCCTCGAACTCGGTAATCAGATGTGTGGAGACGAACACGGTCCGCCGACCGGGGGCGGCATCCTGATAGGCTCCGATGATCGTCTGGATGAACTCCCTCCGGACAAGCGGGTCGAGTCCCGAGGTGGGTTCGTCGAGGACCAGAAGATCGGGTTCCGCGGCGATGGCTCCGATGAGGGCAAGCTGGGTGCGCTGTCCCTTGCTGAGTCCGGTGGTGGGGAGGGCCGGATCCAGCTGGAGTTGATCCAGGAGCGACCGCTCGAGATCCCGATTCCAATGGCTGCGGAAGCTGGCCTGGTAGTCGAGCGAATCCCGGACGCTCATCCAGGGGTAGAACGCGACGAAGTCGGGCACGTAGGCGAGTCGGGCCTTCACCTCGGCCTCTTGTCGCGCCGGATCCATGCCGAAGACCCGAACGGCGCCCCGGGTGGGGCGCAGGAGGTTCAGCAGGCACTTGATCGTCGTGGTCTTGCCGGCGCCGTTGCGTCCGAAGAACCCGTAGCATTCCCCGGGTTGCACCGTGAGGCTGAGTCCGTGGAGGGCCTCCGAACGGTCGTAGCGGTAGGCGAGGTCGTCGATGGAGATGGCGGGGCTGCTCATGGGGACGGTCTACGGTTCAGGGTCAATGGGATGCCGACTGGGAGCGGTTCTGGGTTAATCGGTCGGCCAGTAGCCGCTTCAGTTCGACGTCGGTGATGCCGAAGTGGTGCGCCTCGACGATCAGGGCATCGATGCCGGCGAGGAGACGCTCCTGACGGACGGATTTGCTGAGAGGGGATTCCCCATTGGCCTTGAGGAAACAGCCGGAGCCCTGACGGGTCTCGATCACTCCGTCCGACTCCAGCTCGGTGTAGGCACGGGCGACCGTGTTGCGGTTGATCCGCAGCTCCTCCGCGAGTGTGCGGACCGACGGCAGCGATTCCCCCGGACGCAGGGTTCCTCCCGCCGCCGCCGACTTCACCTGCTGGACGATCTGGAGATAGACCGGCACGCCGGATTGGAACTGGACCTGGATTCGCATCGGGATTGTTCAACTAGTGTCCTAGGACAGTAGGACAGTCAAGGTGTCTCCTGGGGGGCTCGTCCAAGGAGCGGAGGCGGGGGTGTTGGTGATGCGTCGAGGGGTTCCTAGGGAATGAAACGGCACTCGCGCTGGAGGACCGACTGGGTGCAGCGTCCTCGGTGCTGTCCCGAATCAGGACCGGTCCGGTCCGCAGCGATAAACAGATCTCCCCTCATGCTTCTCGCCGAAATCACTCACGTCCAGACCGTGGCCCAGAATGGGATCGGGATCGGTTCCGCGATCGCGATCGTGTGTTCGTGGCATCGGAACCGATCGATCCTCCTTGCCCTGGTGGCGGGAATCCTCTCGTGGGTCTACGTCATCTACTTTGCGTTGACCCGCAGACCCGACGAGTCCCGGTAGCCGGTTCAGTTGGCGAACCCTGCTCCAGGGTGAGGGCCCTAGCGGGTGGATGGGAGAGGGTCCTCACGTGCATCGCGAGGACGCTGGACTGGGACGCCTCGCCTCTGCCGGTTGCGCCGGAGGCCAGGCGGGCAATCCTCGGGGGTGTTGACCGACCCTTATCCCTCCACCCGGGGCGAGGCCTTGGCCCGTCTTGAAGACTTCCTGCCGACGGTTGGCAGCTATGGACGGGATCGCAATGGCGTCCTCCCAGGGCACCCAAACGTGTCGAGGCTCTCGGCGGCCCTCCGCTCCCGTCTGATCACCGAGGAAGAGGTCCTCCGCAGGGTCCTGTCGGTCCACCCGTTTCCGGCGGTCGAGAAGTTCGTCCAGGAAGTGGTCTGGCGGACCTATTGGAAAGGGTGGTTGGAGCTGCGGCCCCAGGTGTGGACGACCTATCGCGAGCGGGTGGTCTGGCTCCGCCAGAACGCTCCTGAGCCCGTCCTCCGTCGCGCCCAGGAGGTGGCTGCTGGGCGGAGTGGGGTTGCGGTGATGGATCGCTTTGCCCGGGAACTCCTCACCACGGGCTATCTGCACAACCATGCCCGGATGTGGTGGGCCTCGTTCTGGATCCATGTGGAACGACTGCCGTGGGAACTCGGGGCGGACTTCTTCTTCCGTCACCTTCTGGATGCGGATCCCGCCAGCAACACGCTCTCGTGGCGCTGGGTCGCGGGCTTGCAGACACCGGGCAAGGTCTACCTGGTCCGACGCTCCAATCTTGAACGGTTCGCGGATCCGTCGTGGTTGGATGACACCTCGGGACTGGGTCGGCTGGACGATTCACGGGTCGAGGCGGCCGATGTGGAGGAGCATGCCGACCTGAAGGTGCGACCGCTTGCAGTCCTGCCGGAGAAATTGGAGGTGTCGATGGACCCCATTGGACTCTGGCTTCACGAGGAGGATGGACTTCTCGAGAGGTCGCCGGTCGCGCACTTGAGGCATCCGACCCTGGTGTCGACCACCCTGGAATCGGATACCGAGCACCCGCTGAGTCCTGTGGTCCAGGCCTGGAAAGCCCGGGCCACTTCCGACGCCTGCGTGCGAACCGAGCCCCATTTCCAGTCTGCCACCCGCATGGAACGATCGACGACACGATCCCTCGCTGAGCCGTTGGCTGAAATGGCGAGGCTCCGTGGCTGTCAGCGGCTGGTGGGTTTAGCGCCCGCAGTGGGGCCGAACTCGGACCAGCTTGGGGAAATCCGGCGGCATCTGGAGACGCAGGGCGTCGAACTGATCCTGGTCCGTCGCCGTTGGGATTCCGCTCTGTGGCCGTGGGCCCAGCGGGGTTTCTTCCCGTTCTGGGAAAAGGTCCATGGCCGACTCAAATCCCATTCAGACGCGAACGCGTCGATCGATGCCCTCCAGCACCGGGCAGGCTAGGGTGTCCTCTGTTGCCGCCGGACGCCGGACGCCGGACTGCGGGGTCACTCTTCCTCGGTGGCAGCACAAATTGGTGGCGCCTATCAACGAATGGCACTTCATCTGTGTCACCCGCAGAATCCGGAACAAGCATGGTGTGGGTCCCTCCGTGGTTTTCTGTAACAACCTGGGCTCAGCCGGGTCCATTGGTCCTCAAAGGCGGTCCTATCGTGAACCAGTTATCTGAATCCCTCTTCGGCAGTGATCCCGCCTTTGTCCAACGGGCCTTCAACATGACGACCGCGGTGGGACTTCGGTATTTCCTCTTCGCTGGGTTGGCCTGGCTGCTTGCCTACGGGCTCTTCCGCAATCGCTGGTCCCATCGAAAGATCATCCCGCGTCTTCCCCAGGCCTCGGATGTCCGACGCGAGGTGGGATACTCCCTAGTCACCCTGGTCGTCTTCGGTCTGATCGGGGCAGCAACGATCTCGGCCGCCCGGCAGGGTTGGACCCGGATGTACTGGAGGATTCCTGAATACGGGTGGGGGTGGTTCGTGGGCAGCATCGTCGCGGCCATCCTGCTCCACGACACCTACTTCTACTGGACCCATCGGCTGATGCATCATCCCCGGCTATTCCCGGTCTTCCATCGGGTCCATCACCTCTCCAACAACCCCTCCCCCTGGGCGGCCTATTCCTTCGCCCCGGCCGAGGCGGTCGTGGAGGCGGGGATCTTCCCGCTCACGGTGATGGTGCTGCCGATCCACCCGCTGGCTTTTGGTCTCTTTATGCTGTGGCAGATCCTGTTCAACGTGGCGGGCCACACCGGATTCGAGTTCCACCCGAAATGGCTCATGAACACGCCGCTAAGGTTCCTCCTGAACACTCCGACCAACCACGTCCTGCATCATGAGAAGATGCGTGGGAACTACGGGCTCTATTTCAATGTGTGGGACCGTCTGATGGGGACGAACCATCCGGACTATGAATCCCGTTTCCGAGAGGTGACCTCCACGGCGGGGCAACCCGGTTGACCCACAACCGACCGGGTTCTTCGCATCACCGTTCCCGGTCGATGTGGAAATGGTGGAGGACGCGCCGGAACAGGGGTGAAACCATGATCCCTGCGGCGGTAACGAAGACGACGCCGGAGAACAGGGCATAGGCGGAGGCGAACAGCTTGGCGGTGTCCGTCTGCAAGGGCGCCACGGGGCCCATCCCGGTCAGGATCATTGCGGCGTTGTAGAGGGAATCGATCCAGCTCAGGTCGGCGAGGTGGTGGTAGCCCAGTGTCCCAATGCCGAGGGAGATCAGGATGAGAATCGTGGAGGCCCCGAGGGCCCTCAGCAGCCAGAGTCCGAGGATGTGGTGCGGGACCTTCTTCCCGGGATGTGGCGGAGGGCGGTGGATCATGGCTTTGATCATGGAGGGAAATCTGCAGGCGGCCAAGGTGGTGGCGATCTGGCCATCCGAAGGCCCCCTGCGACTTGGAGAATGCTCCTTTGGTCAATCCGTCCGGACCGCCTCGCCTTCGACCCCTGGCTTGGGTCGCTGTTGGGCCTCGAGTTCCAAATTCAGCTCGGCATGACCGTCGATCTCGAAGTGTTCGACTTCAATCAGGACCTCCCTGTCTCCCGGGGCCTCGAAACCAGCCTCGTTGCGCTCCGGGCCATGCCATGTCCAGTTCTCGATCAGGGTCCGCCCCTCCACCTGAACGCGGATGCCGTCATCGCTGGAGGTTCGGAGAATCCACCTTCCCTTGGGCAGCGGAAGCCGAGTGGTTGCAATCATGCCGAAGCGTTCACCGCCGGGACCCGATCGGGTGACCTCCTCCGAGAGTCCGAGATCTCGGGGTCCCCGCCCGCCGTACGGAAACCTGAGGGAGTCGAGTCGGGCGTGGGTCGCGTCGGGCTTCGAGGCAAGGGCCCGCCAGCCCTGGAGGTGGGTTCGGGGATCGGGCCCGTTCCGCCAGGAGAAGAACGTGGCATTCCATTCCGTCCGCAGATGGGTTCCGCGGAGGATCCGTTTGAAACCCTGCCCCGTCAGTTCGATCTCGTATTCAGTCACGCCCGTTGGTGTGCGCAGCGTGACGCGTTGTCCGGTTGCACCAGGGATGGCGGTGAGGGTGATGTCCGCCTTGGAACTGAGCAGACGGGCCTCGAGGTTCGTGACTCCAAGGACGTCCCAGGCAGGCCCACCCGGGTGTGACGGGCGGGCGATGACGAAGGGAGATTCGTGGTCCCAAGGCCCCCACTCATCGATGAGGATTTGACGCCGTCCTCGCAGGTGGGTCCGCGCCCCGATCGGACGCGTTTTCCCCGGGATTTCCAGGCGTGGTCGGCCAGCGGCTGGCATGCGATAGACTGAGCTCCCCTTCTGTCGCGAGGCGGTTCGATCGAGACGCCACAACCCGGAAGGCGGGAGGGGAGCGGAATCCCGCAAGACCGTCCCAGGAGGCAGCACAAGCTCGACGGCGTTGGATCCCTCGAGCCGTGTCGTATTGGCGAACCAAGCGTTGTTGTTGAGATGTCGACCTCCCGGCGAATCCCGAAGCTGGAGGAGGACCAGTGGATCGTTCGGTCCCTGGACATCAAAGGGAGGCGTTGAGGTGATGAGGAACGAATTGCGGGCGATGACGTTCCCAGAGACGCCGGAATCGTGCGCGACGACACCCGGAAGACTCAGGAGTTGGGTGTCGTCATCCCACCAGAGATGGATGGCAGCCCGGTTGTCGATGAACCCATTGCCAACGATCCGGTTCGACGAGGCGTGTTCCATGTTGATGGCACCCCGTTCGAGTCCGTACCCGAGCCCTCCATTGCCCTCAAAGGTGTTGTCGGCAATCAGGGTCCGGGTGGAGTACCCGCCCCAGAAACCACAGATCCCGTTCTCAACGATGCGGTTGGCGACGAGACTGTTGCCGTGGCTGAAGGTCATCTCGATGCCATGTGCGGAGGCGTATGAGAAGTCGTTCAGAAAGAGGATGTTGGAATTGCAGCCTCGGGTGGCATGGGCTTGGACCACGTCGGCTGGAGCCCGGATCACCGGTTCCGGCGAACCCGGCGGAGTCTCCTGTTGAAGGCGTTCACGCTCCTGTCGCATCCAGCGCTCACCGATGGCGTCGTGACCCGCAAACCCGAAGAACCCGTCGCCACCGTGGGTGACAGAGTTCAAGGCGAACACATTCCCATGGCACTGCTCAAAGCACAGGATACCCGCAGAGTCCTGGCCCCGATTGTAGATGCCCTCGGAATGACCCCGGACGCAGAAATCGAGGGCGTTCCGTGCGATGACGTTATGGCTGGAGCGCCACAGGGCGACACCCCAGCCGGATAGGAAAGAGGCATCGTTGTCGTAGAGGGACGAACCGTCGACGCGGTCGAGCAGGATCCCGTTCTGCGTGCGACGGATCCGGACCCCGCGGACGGTGATCCCGCGTGAGGACTCGATGCAGATCGCTCCTCCGTATTCGTCGCGCCACTTCCGGTCGTCGTTGTGATGAGGGAATAGCCAATCGGCCCCGTCCTCGGTCTCGGGTGTCGATCGGAGACGCTGCCGGTAGTTGTCGGAGAAGTCCCCTCCCTCAATGACGAGTCCATCGGCCCGGGAGGCGACAATCCCATTGAAGAAGCCGTGGATCCGCGCATTGCGGATCCGGACGTTGGACTGGCCCTCAATCCGGACGCCGATGCCACGCAATTGATCCCCATCGGTTTCCCGTGGAGCGCCACGGAGCTCGGTTTCGTGTGCGAATTCAAGGGTCAGATTGCTGGCGCCGATCTGGACGACCCCGTTGCCGTTGGTGTCCCGAATGACCAGGGGGAACACCACGCGGCAGGAGTGGGTGATGACCGTATCGTCTCGGCTGACCACCATGAGGGGCAGTCGGTCCAGCCTCGGTGCGGCGGTGATCGACGCGGAAGCGAGGACGAGGCCTAGAAATTGAAAGACGCGCACGTGGGAGATTGGAATGTCTGGTGCCAGGCGTCGACGGGCGTTTGGTGGGGGACTGTCGCGCCATCAGCTGGCTTCTGTTGTGACCGGTGGTTCTCCGGCTCCGGGACTGGTCCCCGCGCTGCGGGTCTGGTTTTCTCGGTCCATGCATCCCCTCGCCCGAGTCCTTGGCTTCCTGTCCCTGGGATTAATTCTCACTCATGCCGATGGTCCTGCGGACAACCGGATCGACCAGGTCCGCCGCATCCCGCCCCCCGGTATCGCCATTCCAGAGGAGAGCCGTCGGGAGCTGACCACCGAGGTGGGCCGGCTGGGTGCCGAGATCGAGGCGCTGCGCCTCGCGTCCACCAACCGTCCCAACCGCCTGGCCCTGCTGCCCGACATCCTGATCTTCCACAAGGCGGTCGACTGGGCGCTTCGGTTCGATGAGTTCCATAAGACCAACGAGGTGGAGACCGCCCGCCTGGCGTTGCAGGAGGGCTTTCGGCGTCTGGGGGCGCTGGGGGAGGACAAACCGTACTGGGTCGAGGCCCGTGGTCCTGTGGTCCGCGGATATGTCTCCAAAGTGGATGGTTCGATCCAGCCCTATGGACTGGTGGTGCCGGAGTCGTTCCGTCCGTCGGGAGGGGTCCCGCATCGGCTGGACGTCTGGTTCCACGGCCGCGGCGAACAGCTGAGCGAACTGGCCTTCTTGGGAGATCGGATGCGGAACACTGGGGAATTCGCCCCTCGTGACACCTTCGTGCTTCATCCTTACGGCAGGTACTGCAACGGATCGCGGTTTGCCGGTGAGACCGATTTCTGGGAGGGGCTGGGCCAGGTGCGAGTGAACTATCCCGTTGACCCGAATCGGATCGTGGTTCGCGGCTTCTCCCTTGGCGGGGCCTCGTGCTGGCACATCGCCACCCACTTCGCATCCGACTGGGCGGCCGCCGCCCCCGGGGCTGGGTTCAGCGAGACGGAGGAATTCCTTCGGGTGTTCCAGAACGAGTCCCTCAAGCCTGCCCCTTGGGAACGCAAACTCTGGGGCCTGTACGACGCGACGGCAGTCCCTCTGAACGTGTCGATGGTGCCGCTCGTGGCCTACAGCGGAGCGGACGACCGACAGATCCAGGCCGCGCAGGCGATGGAAAAGGCCATGGCCGCCGAGGGGCTGGTCCTGACCCATCTGGTCGGCCCGGGGACAGGTCATCGGTACGAGCCGAAGACCAAGGCCGAGTTGAACCGCCGCATCGATGCCATCGCGGCGGCGGGACGGGATCCGGTACCCCGGGTGGTCCGATTCGAAACGGTGACCCTCCGGTACAACCGCATGGCCTGGGTGACGGTGGATGCCCTTGGTCAGCATTGGGACCAGGCCCGGGTGGAGGCCCGGCTGGATCCCAACCGCGGTTCGGTCCGCCTCGAGACCCGCAATTTGACCGCCCTCACCCTGACCCTCGAGGCGGGTCAATCCCCGTTCGACCCCCTCCGCAACGTGGTGATTGAGGTCGGAGGAGAGACCCTCGAGGCGGGTCGACCGCAGTCCGACCGGTCGTGGACCGCTTCGGTTCGGCGCGAAGGCGGGCGCTGGGTGCTCGGTTCAGTGTCCTCCACCGGCCTCCGGAAACGTCACGGGCTGCAGGGTCCGGTGGACGACGCCTTTATGGACTCGTTCCTGTTCGTGCGTCCAACGGGACAACCCCTCAATCCCATGGTGGGAGCGTGGGTGGACCGGGAGCTCAACCGGGCCATCGAACAGTGGCGTCGGCAGTACCGCGGCGAGGTCCGGATCAAGGACGACACGGCGGTGACGGAGTCCGATATGGCCCAGCATCATCTGGTGCTCTGGGGGGATCCGCAGAGCAACAAGATCCTTGGTCAGATGGCCGCAAACCTGGGCGGCATTCGCTGGGATGCCACCGGTGTCCACACACCGGCGGCAGGCTATCCGGTGGATCGGTTCGCCCCGATCCTCATCCGACCGAATCCGCTCCGTCCGGACCGCTATGTGGTGGTGAACAGCGGCTTCACCTTCCGCGAGTACGATCTGCTCAACAATGCGCGTCAGACCCCAAAGCTGCCGGACTGGGCGATCATCGACCTTGGACAGGCCCCCAATGCCCGGACGCCCGGCGGCATCACGGCCGCAGGGTTCTATGATGAATCTTGGGCGTGGAAACCGTGAGCGTCCCCGTGGCTGTGGTGCCGTCCCGAGGGCGGGGTCGGATCAGTGTTTCCGGGAATAGGTTCTGGGTCCGACCCAGCGGGTGTTGAATCGCTGGTGCAGGCCGTCGCTGGGGAACTCGGGCCGAACCTCGGACCCGTGGCGTTGGTCATCCATCCCGCGCCAGGGGAGTGGTTCGATCGTGGTCCCGGCGGCGACGTGGTAGTCGGCGTCCTTGTCCCAGCCGATTGTGAACAGGAAGTAGTCACGCTGCAGGCCTTCGGTCGGAGCCTTCAGGGAATTCATGAACTCGAGGCGCAGCGCATCCCCTCCGGCGATGATCGCCAGTCCCTCGTCCGCGGGACCGACCAGTTCGTTGACCGCGCCATAGCGGGTGGCCCATCCGGACGGAGTGATGTGCCAGGGCGGGGCCGACTGCACCTCGTTGAAGACCGGGGTGAGGGGTTCGGACCACGGCAGGTTTGCGAACCGGCTGTAGCCGCGCCATGCGAGGTCTGCCGAGGTCATGGGCAGCTCCTGGGGTGTCACCGGGGTGGATTCGGTGAAGAGGGCGATGCGATCCCAGTGGATTTCGAAGGCTTGTGTGAGCCGGAGTCGGCGTGCGCCCTCGGGAAGGTGTCCGGTGAGGTCCACCACGATCGTCTTAGTTTTGCCGGCGGGGGCTCCCACGGTGACCTTGACAGGAGACCAGCCCGAGGCGGTCTCCACCTCGAGGGTCGGGAACGGGAAGGGAAACTCCGGATTGTGGGAGCCGGCGATGTTCGCCATGCCCCCGCCGAAGCGGAGCCACCCATTCAGGGCCAGCACCAGGGAACCCTTCGACGGCAGAGGTCCGAAATCGAGTGCCACGGAATAGGGTTCGGCGAGACCGCGGTAGTGGGTGCCGCGGAGGCGCACCGGGGACACCTTGGCGCCGTCGACCGTCTGCAGCGCTGCGGTCACGTCCCGTCGTTCGCCGGAACCTTCGAGGTCCGCCTTCAGCAAGGGGAGCGGTCGACCCAGTTGGATCAGTCCATGCCGGGGGAAGGGACGACCGGGAACGAGCTTGCTCGTGGAGTGCACCTCGGTGCCGACGGGGTGATCGACCGCCACGAGCCGGGCCTGGTCGAGATAGAGGATCTCGCGGAGTTCCTCGGTGATCTGGAGCTGGAACCGTCCGTCGACCGGTTGAAGGCGGGAACTGTCGCCGACCCAGACCCATTCCTCGGGATCGGCCTCGATGTAGCGTCGGAACGCCACCGGCAGTCCCACTGGCGATGCTCCGAGGAGGTCGGTGACGAAGCGGAACCCGGTGCCATCCCAGGCATACAGGTAGGGACAGGAACCGGTGGGCAGGACGAGTTCGAAAATGGTGAGCGGTTCCTGTCGGTTGGGCGTCACCTCGGTGGTGTCGAGCTTGGTGTCGAACCACCGGGTGCTGACGAGGTCGAGCTGCTTGCGCTTGCCGACCCCGATCTCAACCGGCAGCTGCTGGACGGTCCGGATCGTGTGCCAGCCGCCTGAGGCGAGTTCGATCTTCACCCCGAGGGCGCTGGCGTTCGACCGGTTGCCGAGCAGGCGCAGTTTCAGGAGTTCGTTGGCATTCCCGCCCTCGTTGCGCAGGAACCGCAGGCCGCCGGCTTCGAGAGCCACGATCAGATCGATGTCCCCGTCCTGGTCGAAGTCGGCCGCGGCGAGGTCGGAGACCGACCCGAGCTGGAGCCGGTCAAACCCGACATCGGCGTTGGCCTGATGGAATCCGGCGCTGCCACGGTTGCGCCAGAGCGTGAGTCCGTCACCACCCCAGCCGATGAGGTCGAGCCAGCCGTCGTTGTCATAGTCGATCGCCCGGAGGTGGTTGAGACGGTTGCCTCGGGCGGGGAGGCGTCGGGGATCCCGGAGCGTGCTGAATTGGATGTCCACCGTGGAGGCGGTGGCCAGGGCGACGTCGATCCGGAGGTCGTTGTTGAAATCCCCGGTGGCCACAGCCTTGGCGATGCCCCATCCGGCGGGCTGGTTGGTGGTACTGAGACCGCCGCCCCGTTGATTGAGCAGCACCCAGGGTGGCTGGTTGCTCCGGGTCAGGATCACGTCGGGCAGGTCGTCGTGGTTGAGATCATCGACGGTGATCTGAACGACGCCGCTGACGGCGAGGGGATCCGCTGCGCTAGCAGGCGCCTTGGACGCGCGGAAGAGTCCAGAGCCGAGGTTGGTGTAGCTGAGGAGGTTTCCGGAGGGGGAGGCCAGCAGGAGCCCGAGCTTGCCGGTGAAGTCGAGGTCGGCGAGGGCCCCGGCGATCCCCTCGGCCCGCGGTTGGGCCAGTCCGGAGAACGGCGTCGCATCCGTGAAATTCCCGTTCGTCGCAAAGCGCAGGACGGTCAGGCCGGCTGGCGAGATCAGCAGCACATCCTCGAACCGGTCATTCTGGAGGTCGCCGACGAGGATCTGGTCGACGCGGTTGGAGTCGCCAACCGGCAGGGCCATGCCCGAGGCCGTGAAGACTCCGTTGGAATTCCAGTACAGCTGCGCCCCTTCGACGCCGACCAGCAGGAGGTCATTCCAGCCGCGACGATCGATATCGAGCACCCCGATCGGTCCCTTCAACTGGGGCGCCGCAGTCCCGAAGGCAGTGGCCGTGGCGTCGACAAAGGCAACCGGGATGCCCTTTGGATCCGGCTGTTCGAGGGAGAAGGGCACCCGCATGGCGGTATATTTGCTCTTCTCGAAGAGGGAGGCGTCGTCGGCTCCTCCGACCTTGCCGGCGTTGATGCGCTGGTGTTCCTGGAGGGCCTGCTGCGCGGCGTCGCGTTGTCCCATCCGGAGGAGGGCCTGGCTGAGGAGGTAGTTGGCGGACGGGTGGTTGGTCTCGAACTGGAGCACCTCCTGGAACTGGCCGACGGCATCCTCGAATTTCCCCCAGCCCAGGAAGGCGCGTCCGAGCTGAAAGCTGACAGGGTTCTCGGTTGGGTCGGCGCTCTTGGCCTCGGTGAGGGACTGGACAGCGTTCGAGTATTGGTTCTGGCGGAGCTGGGCGCACCCCAGCACATAAGCGGCCGCGCCGTTGCCGGGTTCGTACCGCAGGACGTCGCGGGCGTGGCCTTCGGCCTGGACGGGCTGGTTGGCCCGGAGATAGGCGTTGGCGAGGTTGAGGTGGACGTCCGGGTTGGCGGGGTTGAGAACCAGGGCGCGCTGGAAGGCGTCGATGGACTTTGCGGCGTCACCGCTGTTGAACAGGGTGCCGCCGGTTGCCATGGCATCGGCAAAGGCCGCGTTGGCGTCGTCACCCCGCCCCTGGGATCCGGACCACCACCAGGCGGCGGCGGCCATGAGGGCAACCAGCAGGACGACGGCAAGGACAGCGAGGATTCCCGTGGAACCGCGACGCGACGGGGACTGGCTCATAGGATGGGCGGATCATAGTCCGGGACTGGGGTTCAGGCCCGGGAAATCTGGGCTTTGGGCTGGAAGGTCTGAAGTGGGGTTCGGAGACTGGCTTGACCTGGCCGCGCTCAGTGACCGGGGACGAGACCTGTGACGGAACCCCTCCCATTGATCCTGCTGACCGGTTTCCTCGGGGCCGGCAAGACCACCCTGCTGCTCCGATGGCTCTCGGAGGCCCCCTCCACGGGCCGACGTCTGGGCGTGGTCATGAACGAATTCGGAGCCGAGAGCGTGGATTCCCAGCTGATCCTTCGGCCTGGACTCCCTCTCCAGCAGGTCTCGGGCGGATGTCTCTGCTGCGCCTCGGACAACGAGCTGGCCCATGCGGTCCAGCGCCTGGTCCAGGAGGGACGCTGCGACTACCTCGTGGTCGAGACCAGCGGGCTTGCGGATCCCGACAATGTGATCGACCAGCTGACTGATGAGGACTTGCTGCCGCAGGTGCGGCTCCAGTCGGTGGTGACCGTGTTGGATGCAGACTGGTATGCCCATGCGACTGGGGGACAGGCGGAGCGGGTGCTGTGTCGGAAGCAGCTGCAGTACGCCGACGTGATCTGCCTTTCGAAGTGCGACCGCCTGAACGAGTCGACCCGGGAGTTCGTGTCGGGTGAGGTCTCGAAGGTCAACGCCCGGGCGCGTCAGATCCGACTGCCATTCGGGTTGCCGGAGCCGGGGGAGATCCTGTCGGGAACCCCGGTCCACCTCTCACTCGATCCAGCCCCTTCCGGTGGCGCGTCCCATTTACATGCGACCTACCACAGCCTCACCTGGCGGTTTCCGGTGCCGGTCGACCGGAGCCGGTTCGAGGCATTCCTGAGCGGTCTTGAGCCCCGGGAAGTGGTTCGGGCGAAGGGGTTTGTTCGATTCACGTCCTCACCGGGGACGCTGCATCTGTTCCAGACCCTCTGGGGGCATCATCTCATCGAGCCGTTCCCGAACGAACCTGCGCCGGAACCGGTGGCGGTGCTGATCGGACCCCATCTGGATGCGGAGGCCTACCGGGAACGGTTCCGTCGGCTGGCCTTTGGCAACGCCGCCGTGCTCAAGCCGCAGGCGGAACAGTGACCGTCGGAACGTCTTGGCCGTTCGGAGAGGTCAGATCCCGATCGCAGCCCGGACCGCTTCGAAGGTGGCGGGACTGTTGATCGGGTGGAACCCGGACTCGCGGATGGCGGTGTCGGGATCCTTGAGGCCATGGCCGGTCATGGTCGCGGTGACCAGAGAGCCCTCGGGGATTTCCTGGGCGGTGACGGACTTGATTAGACCGGCCAGCGGGGCGGCGCAGGCGGGTTCGACCATGATCCCTTCGGTCCGGGCGAGGAGCTTGTAGGCGTGGAGGATCTCCTCGTCGGTCACGCTCCGGATGGCCCCGTCGGATTCCTTGGCGGCATTGACCGCGCCCTGCCAGCTGGCGGGGTTGCCGATGCGGATGGCGGTGGCGACGGTCTCGGGGTGTGCGACCGGATGGCCGAGCACGAGCGGGGCGGCTCCGGCGGCCTGCCAGCCCATCATGCGGGGCAGGGTGTCGGAGAGTCCGGCCTCCTGATATTCGCGGAATCCCTTCCAGTAGGCGGTGATGTTACCGGCATTGCCGACAGGCAGGAAATGGAAGTCCGGGGCGTCGCCGAGGGCGTCGCAGATCTCGAAGGCCGCGGTCTTCTGACCCTCGATGCGGACAGGGTTCACGGAGTTGACGACCTCGACGAGGCCCGTCTCACCGAGTTCCCGGACGATCCGCAGGGCGTCGTCGAAGTTGCCCTGGATGCTGACGGTCATGGCGCCGTACAGGAGGGCCTGGGAGAGCTTGCCCAGGGAGATCTTGCCCTCGGGGATGAGGACGACGCACTTGAGTCCGGCCCGGGCGGCGTAGGCGGCGGCGCTGGCGCTGGTGTTGCCGGTGCTGGCGCAGACAACGACCTGTGCGCCGCGTTCCTTGGCCTTGGTGATGGCGAGGGTCATGCCCCGGTCCTTGAACGAGCAGGTGGGGTTCATCGCCTCGTACTTCAGGCGGAGATCGAAATTGCCGCCAATGGCCGCGACGAAGTTGGGAACCGGTATGAGAGGAGTGTTGCCCTCCTGGAGCGTCACCACAGGGGTTTCGGTGGTGACGGGCAGGAACGAGGCGTATCGGCGGATGATTCCAGGCCAGGCTGCAGGAGAGGCACTCATGGGCGAATGGAGCGGTGGTTGTAGCCGGACTGGCTTTGAAAGCACGCCGGAAAATGGGCGGAGAGGGGACTCACGCAGAGACACGGCGGCGCGGAGGAAGAGAAAGAAAACGGGAAAAGAGCTCCGGGAATCCCCGGGGGCTACATCCTCGGTGGAGTTCCACCGATATTAAACCCTCATCGCCGCTTCTGGGACCCGGTTCTGGAATTCCCTCCGGAATCCCCTGTTTCTCTGGTGTATTCTTTGCGTCCCGGCGTCTCCGCGTGGGTCCCCGCTCCCCCTCAGTCCGCGAGGAGGAAGCGGAGGTCGTCGAGGGTCAGGCTCTGGGCGAACTTCTCCTCGCCGAGGATGTCGTTCGCGAGCTGTGACTTCTGACGCTGCAGCGCCCGGATCTTCTCCTCGACCGAGTCCTTGATGAGCAACCGGTAGGCGATGACCTTTTGGGTCTGTCCGATGCGGTGGCTGCGGTCGATCGCCTGGGCCTCGACGGCCGGGTTCCACCAGGGATCGAACAGCACGACGTAGCTGGCCGCGGTGAGGTTGAGTCCGAACCCGCCGGCCTTGAGTGAAATCAGGAACACGGCGGCGCCATCATGGTTCTGGAACTGGCGCACGAGTTCACCGCGCTTCTCGGTGCCACCGACGAGGTAGTAGGTGGACCACCCGCGGGACTCGATGGAGTCCTTCAGAAGATCGAGCATCTCGACGAACTGGGAGAAGACGAGGACCTTCTGACCTTCCTCCATCAGGGGTTCGAGCGTCTCGAGCAGCGCCTCGGCCTTGGCGCTCTCGGCCTTGGAATCGGGCTTCGCCAGTCTGGGGTGGCAGCAGATCTGGCGGAGGCGGAGGAGGGAGGTGAGGAAGTTGAACCGGTGCTTGGCAAGGGCGGCCGGTGTGTTCACCCGCAGCAGCATCGCCTGGGCGCGCTTCAGCTCGGCCTTGTAGAGCGTCCGCTGCTCGCCCTCGAGGTCGCAGAACAGGTCTTCCTCGATTCGGTCGGGGAGATCCTTGGCGACCTGCGACTTGGTTCGTCTCAATAGGAACGGGCGGACGCGTGCGGCGAGGCGTTGTCGGGCCAGGGGATCGCCCTTGGATTCGAACAGCCGGGTGAACTCGTTCCGACTACCGAGGGCGCTGGGCATGGCGAAGCTCATGAGGCTCCAGAGATCGAGCAGCTTGTTCTCGATGGGGGTGCCCGATAGGACCAACCGGTGGTGCGACTGGAGTCCCCGCGCGAGCTGGGCGGTGATACTGGTGGGATTCTTGATGTATTGACCCTCATCCAGGATCACGGCGCCGAACCGGATCTGACTGAGGGCCTCGCCGACGGTCCGGAGCTGGTTGTAGTTGATGATGTGCAGGTCGGCGGTGCCGAGTTGTGTCGGGAGGTCCTTGACCTTCTCGCTGCGCCATACGGCGACCCGGAGGTGCGGCACGAATCGCTCGGCCTCGGCGCGCCAGTTGTCGGTGACCGACTTCGGGCAGATGACCAGGACCATGGTGGACGCCGCCTGGGTGTCCACCGTGACCTCCCCTGCGGGGGCTTTGGCACCCTTTTTCTTCCGGGTCTCGGCGGCGGCAGCGGGAGCTGGGGCGGGTCCGGTGATTTCCGGGACCTGGGCACTGAGGGTCTCCCGAAGCCATGCGATCCAGCCCAGGGTCTGAAGTGTCTTACCGAGACCCATGTCGTCGGCGAGGATGCCGCCGAAGCGGTTGGCGGCGAGGTAGCAGAGGAAGTGGAACCCGTCCTTCTGGTAGGGGCGGAGCTCGGCCTGGAGTGTCTTGGGGATCTCTGGGGTGACTCGGGCCTGGATCTCGTCGGCCCGACGTCGGATCGCCTCGAACGCCTCCTTGCCGACGAAGTCCTTCGCAGCGGAATCGGCCAGCTGCAGGGCGTGGAACCGTTGGGACTCGCTGGTGAGTTCGTGGGGATTGATGCCGAGCTTCGCGAGCTGGGCGTCCTCTTCGGGGGAAAGCTTGAACTCGAGCTTGCGCCAGCCCTTCGAGCCCAGGCGTACCCATTTCCCCCGGGCGTCGAGCAAGGCCTTGATTTCCTCGGGCGTCAGCTGGGTGTCAGTCACGTCGAGGACCACCTTCAGGTCGAACCAATCCATGCCGGCCTCGACCACATCGAGGCGGAGTCGACCCGCGACGGTTCCATTCTGGAACGAACCCAGTTCACCCTTGAGCTCGAGTCTGACCTGGGGCGGCACCGACGAGAGCCAGGACATGAAGGCGTCGGGAAACTTGGCGGTGACGCGCATCAGCCAGCGCTGTCGGGCGAAATCCCACTTGAAGCCGCCGGGTTCCAGAAGCCGGGTCACCTCGGGCAATCCGGACCGGTCGTAGGTCACCAGCGATTCCTCCGTCCCATTGGCGGTGCCGGCGTTGCTGCTGATCTTCGCATCGAGCCAGCTGCTGCCGTTCCATCGCTCGGCGTAGCAGCTGTCTGGGCTCAGAGCGAGCGCATCAAAGACCGCGTATTCGGTGTCGTTGCCAAACGCGATGGTCCGAAGCTCGCCGTGCAGGACCGGTTGGAGCGACACGGTCCGAACGCGTTCGGCAATCCGCTGCGGCAGGGGAACACCCAAGTATTGCAGGAACCGGATTCCGGCAGGGGCTTCGAGGGACGGTGCTGGGATGGGGGTCGCGACGGAGGGGTCGAGGACCCGATCCTCCACCGGGGGTCCCAGCCAGACCTCCTGGGAGGTCAGATACAGGGTGGGGCGACCCTGAAGAACGGAGAGGGCCTTTGGGGCGGGGGATCCGTCGGGTTGGATCAGGCGCAGCTGGTAGTCGTCGGATTCGTCCGCGGCGGGGTCCAGCCGCCACTGAAGCGGTTGTCCGGGTCGCCCGAGGGGTTCGCCGTCAGACCCGACGAGGAAGGGTTCGAGGGCGGGGAGCCTCAGGATCCGGTTGAGGAGGCGTCGGGTCTGCTGGTCGTCGTAGACGAGGTTAATCGGGTACCCGTAGCGTGCCCGCTGGGCGAGGGGTTGCCAAAGCAGGGCGACATCGGGCGAGAGCTGGTCCCCTTGCTTCTCGTCGAACTCCCGGAACTTCCCGGACTTGATGGCGGACCAGTCGAGAGCTCCAGGCTTCCGGTATTCCACCACCGCTTCCTTTTCGGTGAACCGCATCCGGAGCTCGAGCTCGTCGGACTTCCCGGAGCCCTCCTCGGGCGGTGCGAGCTGGAGGTTGTTGAGGAGGGTGCGCCAGCGGTCAACGTCGCGGCCGCGCCGCCACTGGATGACCTTGAGTTGGAGGTCGGCGAATCGGGTGATGGGTCGGAGGAACTCCGGCCACTTGAGATCACGCTCTTCGGCGGCGAGGGCGAGATAGTTCCAGAACTCGATCTCGTCCCTGGGCGGGGCGGGCCAGAGATCCAGCTTTTCCCAGGTATGTCCTCCGATGCGGAACCCAAGAGCGATGAGGTCGTCGCCGTTCAGATGGGGTTTCTCGCGGAGGCGGGCGAAGCGTTCCTCGACCTTCCGGACGAATTCGGCCTCGGGTCGGGACAAGGCTCGGCCGAGGGCTTCGGAGGCTTTTCGGGCGAGGACGCCGGAGGCGATGGCGGCGGGCGCGGCGGCGGTTTTGGACTTCTTCCGCCGGTCCTTGGGGTCGGCCTTCGCCGTGGCGGCGGCCTGTTCCGAGAGGAGGGTCAGCATGGCGCCTGCGGCATGCTCGCATCCACCGCCGGCGGGACAGGTGCAGGCTTCCCACCACGACTGCGTGTCGGCGTCGTAGGAGAGTGTGGTCTGCCAGAGTGTTTCCCCTTGGATGTCCGCCACGAATTCCCGTCCTGGCTCGACGCATCGGAAGTCCTGAAGGGCGCCGTCCTCCTGGAGCGCCTCACCTCGCCTCCGCGTTTCCGGGGGTAGTTCCTTCAGGAACTGCTGGGCGGCAGGTTCGTCGAATCGGAGAAAGGCCTGTGGATCCATCGAGGACGGCAGGATACGTCCGGATCCGAGGGCGACAAGGGATCTGCCACCTCGGGGTACCTGTCTCGAATGCAAAAACCTCTTGTGAAAAATTTCACACACAACCTACTGTGTGGACTTTCGGCGTTGCTCCGGCCTCTTCGAATCGTCTGTTTCCGTCCCGGCCGTCAGCGCCCTTTCCAGCCGCCATGCGACCTCAGAGATACATTTTGGCCCTGATTCTGGCGTTCCTTCCATCCTGTTTCGGATGGGCCGCCGAGGATCACGGTCATGCTGCTGCTGCTGCCCATGAGGTTGAGCACTCCAGTGGGTTGCCGACCGCGGCTCCGGTGCTGTTCAACGTCGGTCCGCTTCCCGTCACCAACTCGATGGTGCTGACCTGGACGGTGGCTTTGGCGGTCATCCTTGGGGCCCAGATGGCCATGCGGAAATCATCCTTGGTTCCGGTCGGCGCCCAAAACTTCTGGGAATGGATGGTTGAAGGCCTGGGAGGATTTCTCGAGGGCCTCATCGGTAAACACCTGGTGGAGAAGACGTTCTGGTTCTTTGGATCCCTGTTCATCTTCATCGTTGCGACCAACTGGTCGGGTCTCTTTCCGCTGGTCGGCACGGTGGGTTGGGGGCAGCAGGGGGCCCATGGATTCCATGTGACCCATCCGCTCCTCCGCGGGGCGCATGCGGACTTCAACATGACGTTTGCGATGTCGCTGGTGTTTTTCGCCCTCTGGTTGATCTGGGCGATCCAGGAGAACGGCGTGGGCGGCTTCCTCAAGCATCTGTTTGCACCGAAGGGAGCAACTTCGGGTGCGTTGTTTGTCCTGATGGTGGTGGTCTTTTTCGCGGTGGGCCTTCTCGAAGTGATCTCGATCGCCTTCCGCCCGGTCTCGCTGAGCTTCCGGTTGTTCGGTAACATCTTCGCCGGCGAGAACATGCTGGAGTCGATGACGCATCTGGGGGGGCCGATGCTCGGATGGCTGACGGCCCTACCGTTCTATTTCATGGAGTTGATGGTGGGTCTCGTGCAGGCATTGGTCTTCATGCTTCTCACTGCGGTCTTCACCCTACTGATCTGTACTCACGATGAGTCCCACGGGTCCCATGGGGATGAGGGAGGCCACTCAGCACACTAAACACTTTCGGACGCCAGACGGTGGCATGACTGCCGGGGCGGCCGGACAACACACAACACGCAATACTATGATGCTCGCTGAAATCACCGGTAATATCCACGTCACCGCTGCGTGCCTCGCCGCCGCCATCGGCGTGGGCATGATCGGCAAGGGCGCTTGCGAGGCGGTCGGCCGGAATCCCGGTGCCGCCACGCAGATCCTCGTCCAGGCGATCCTGAGCACGGCCTTCGCTGAAGGCATCGTGTTCTTCGCCCTGTTCCTCTGGAACGGCAAGTGATCGAACCGTCCGGCGCGGGCCCCATGGCCCGCGCCACCATTTTCCAGACCGCTGACCTGTCCGTATGAGCTCCCTCTTTGTGTTTGCCGCTGCCGCCGGCCCCGTTGAGCAGATCGCCACCACGTTCGGTGCGAACTGGCCGGCCCTGATCTCGAACATCATCAGCTTCTCCCTTGTGGCGCTGCTGTTGAAGAAGTTCGCGTTCGGACCGATCCAGAAGGTCCTGAAGGAGCGCGCCGAGAAGATCGAGCAGGGGTTGGCCAACGCCGAGCGCATCAAGGCTGAGCTGGCCGGTGCAGAGGCCAAGGCCCGAGAGGTCATTGCACAGGCTGGTGCCCAGGCCACCCGCATGATCGAGGAGGCCCGTGCTGCCGCCGCCGCCGAGGCGGAGAAGAGTCGCCAGCAGGCCATCACCGATGCACAGGACATCCTGGCCAAGGCCAGGGTTGTCGGGGACAACGAACTGGCCCGCATGAAGGCGGAGCTTCGCAAGGAAGTCACCCGTCTGGTAGTCGAGACCAGCGCCAAGGTCACGGCGGACGTCTTGACGGTCGACCAGAAGAAGCGTCTGGCCGACGACGCGAACCGTCTTCTGGCCAACAACTGATCCGGTCTCGGCTTCCTCGAACGCATGAAGATCTCCAAGCAAGCCCGCCGTGAAGGTCGGGATCTCTTCAAGGCCTGCCAGGTGGCCGGAGTCCTGGACGAAGGCCGCGTTCGCGACGCTGTCGCTGCGGTGCTGAAGCGAAAGCCCCGGGGCTACCTTGCGATCGTCGAGCACTTCAAGCGGCTGGTGAAGCTGGACCTCGACCGCCGGACGGCGCGGGTTGAGAATGCCACGGAGACCACCCCGGAGCAGCAGGCCGCAATCCAGTCCAACCTGGAACGCCAATACGGGGCCGGCCTGCGGCTGAGCTTCTCGGTGAATCCCGCGCTGATCGGTGGCCTCCGGGTCCAGGTCGGCAGTGATATTTTTGATGGTTCCGTCGCTGGGCGCCTCGCCGCTCTGCAATCCGGATCCGTAGTCTGAACCGTCCCCATTTTTCTCGTTTTCAATCCAATTCAGTTCCGATGAGCAACATCCTCCAGGAAATCGAAGCACAAATCGCCGGGGTCAAGACCGCCGTCCAACGCCAGAACGTCGGCTTCGTCCGCGAAGTGTCCGACGGCGTCGCCAAGATCGAGGGCCTCACCGACGCGATGGCCAACGAGATGCTCGACTTCGGCAACGGGGTTATTGGCCTGGCCCTCAATCTTGAGGAAACCGAGGTCGGAGCCATCATCCTTGGCGACTACCTGGGCGTCAAAGAAGGCGCCGAGGTCAAGACCACCGGCAAGCTCCTCTCCGTCCCCGTCGGCAAGGGCCTCCTCGGGCGCGTCGTCGATACCCTCGGCCGTCCGGTCGACGGAAAGGGCGAGGTTGTCGCCACGACGTCGTATCCGGTCGAGAAGATCGCCCCCGGCATCGTGAAGCGCCAGTCCGTCAACCAGCCGCTGCAGACCGGCATCATGGCCATCGACGCCATGATCCCGATCGGGCGTGGCCAGCGCGAGCTGATCATCGGCGACCGCTCCACCGGCAAGACCACGATCGGCGTGGACACGATGATCAACCAGGCCCGGATCAACAAACAGAACGCCAACGTCCCGGGGTTCCGTCCGGTCTACAACATCTACGTCGCCGTCGGCCAGAAGCAGTCCAACGTGGCCCGGGTGATCGCGGAGCTCGAGAAAGCCGGGGCCCTCGACTACACGATCGTCGTCGTGGCCTCTGCGGACTCCTCCGCAGCCTCCCAGTATCTCGCTCCGTTCTCTGGGGCGGCGATGGGCGAGTGGTTCATGGACAACGGCATGGATGCGCTGATCATCTATGACGATCTTTCCAAGCAGGCCGTCGCCTACCGTCAGGTTTCCCTGGTGTTGAAGCGTCCGTCGGGCCGCGAGGCATATCCAGGTGACGTCTTCTATCTCCACAGCCGTCTTCTCGAGCGCGCCGCGCGCGTCAACGAGATGGCTGGCAATGGCTCGCTGACAGCGCTCCCGATCATCGAGACCCAAGCGGGCGACGTCTCTGCGTACATCCCGACCAACGTGATCTCGATCACGGATGGCCAGATCTACCTCGAGACGGACCTGTTCTATCAGGGTGTCCGTCCCGCGATCTCGGTCGGTCTCTCGGTCTCCCGTGTCGGTTCGGCCGCGCAGATCAAGGCCATGAAGCAGGTCGCCGGCCGCATCAAGCTGGACCTTGCCCAGTTCCGTGAACTGGCGGCATTCGCGCAGTTCGGATCCGATCTCGACGCCAAGACCCAGGCCACGCTCGAGCGCGGTAAGCGCATCGTCGAGCTGTTCAAGCAGAACCAGTACAACCCTCTGCCGGTCGAGCAGCAGGCGTCGATCCTATGGGCGATGCAGAACAACTTCCTCGACGACGTGGCGGTTGAGAAGGTGAAGGATTTCCAGACCAAGCTCATGGACTTCCTAGCCACTCGAAAGGCAGCTGTGCTGGACAAGGTCCGTACCGAGAAGGCCTTCAGCGATGCCCTCGCCGGGGAGCTCAAGGCGGCCATCGTGGAGTTCAAGCAGGGGTACCGCTGACGGCACCCGGGTTTCCTGACGAACCGCACCACCTATGCCGAGCACCCGCGACCTCCGCCGACGGATCAAGTCGGTCAAGAACACGGCGCAGATCACCAAGGCCATGCAGATGGTGGCCTCGGCGAAGATGCGCAAGGCCCAGCTCGCGGCGCTGGCGGGTCGGCCCTATGCCCAGCTGATGAACGAGGTGCTCGCCGCGGCGACCGCCGGAGCCGGGGAGTTCTCGCACCCGCTGCTGGAGAAGCGTCCCGTGAAGCGGAAGGCGCTCATCGTGATCACCACCGACAAGGGTCTTTGCGGCGCGCTGAACACCAACCTCCTGCGCGAGGCAGCGAAGTACGACGCAAAGGCGCTGTATGTTTCCGCCGGCCGCAAGGGAGCCCAGTTCATCGCCCGTGCGAAGCGGGAGCTGGCCGCGGAATTCACCTATCGCGACACCCCGGTGTTCGCCGAGGCCCGGACGATCTCCAATTTCGTCCAGGAACTGTTCCTGGAGGGCAAGGTCGACCAGGTGGATGTCGCCTTCAGCAACTTCATTTCCACGCTGACCCAGAAGCCCGAGATCCGGACGCTGCTGCCGATCGGCGACATCAAGAAGCTCGAGGCCGATCTCGCTGGCGAGGGAAGGGGCGAGCCGCTCGCTCCCGCGACCGGCAAGGAATACACGTTTGAGCCCAATCCGGGTGCGGTGCTCGGCAACCTTCTTCCACACTACCTGAACTATCAGGTCTTCCAGTTCCTCCAGGAGGCCCGTGCCTCGGAGCATTCGGCGCGGATGGTTGCGATGAAGAACGCGACCGACAACGCCAAGCAGATCCTCAAGGATCTCACCCTCGAGTACAACAAGCTGCGTCAGGCCAGCATCACCAACGAGCTGCTCGAGATCACCACCGCCCAGATGGCCCTCGGCTGATCCCCATCCCTTTCCAGAATCTGAATTTACCCGTCGAGTCATGAACAAAGGCAAGATTGTCCAAATCATCGGTCCGGTCGTGGATATCGAGTTTCCCGATAAGCTCCCCGCGATCTACAACGCCCTCACCGTCGAGTTCACCGCGCCCGGCCAGGGCCCGTCGCGGTTGACCCTCGAGGTGCAGCAGCATCTCGGTGACAACTGGGTCCGTGCGGTCGCCATGAGCAGCACCGAGGGACTCAAGCGCGGGTTCGACGTCGTCGACGCCGGTGCTCCGATCTCCGTCCCCGTGGGCGAAGGCGTCATGGGCCGCGTGCTCGACGTCACCGGCCAGCCGGTGGACGAACTCGGGAAGGTCAAGGCCGACAAGTACTATCCGATCCATCGTTCGGCACCGCCGCTGGTCGACCAGTCGACCAGCCCCCAGATCCTCCACACCGGCATCAAGGTCATCGACCTCATCTGCCCCTTCCTCAAGGGCGGCAAGGTCGGCGCGTTCGGTGGCGCAGGCGTCGGCAAGACTGTCGTCATCCTCGAGCTCATCAACAACATCGCCAAGCTGCACGGCGGTATCTCGATGTTCGCCGGCGTGGGTGAGCGCACCCGTGAGGGCAACGATCTCTACAACGAGATGATCGAGGCCGGCGTCATCAAGACGGTGAAGGACGAGAAGGGCCACCCGAAGAAGGGTGCCAACGGCATGCCGGTCATCGACGAGGGGTCGAAGATCGGTCTGGTCTACGGCCAGATGAACGAGCCCCCGGGTGCCCGTCTCCGCGTGGCGCTGTCGGCCCTGGCCGTCACGGAGTACTTCCGCGATGAGAAGAACCAGGACGTGCTGCTGTTCGTCGACAACGTCTTCCGGTTCTCCCAGGCCGGATCCGAGGTGTCCGCGCTGCTCGGTCGCACGCCGTCGGCGGTCGGTTACCAGCCGACGCTCGCTGCCGAGATGGGCAACCTCCAGGAGCGCATCACCTCCACCAAGAAGGGGTCCATCACCTCGGTCCAGGCGGTCTACGTCCCTGCGGACGACCTGACGGATCCCGCCCCAGCGACGACCTTCGCGCACCTGGATGCGACGATCGTTCTGGAGCGTTCGATCGCCGAGCTGGGCATCTACCCCGCCGTGGATCCCCTCGCCTCCGGTTCCAAGGCCTTGGCCCCGGACATCGTCGGCGAGGAGCACTATCAGGTCGCCCGTGGCGTGCAGAAGGTGCTCCAGCGCTACAAGGATCTTCAGGACATCATTGCGATCCTAGGCATGGACGAGCTGTCCCCCGACGACAAGCTCACCGTCTACCGCGCACGGAAGATCCAGAAGTTCCTCAGCCAGCCCTTCTCGGTCGCCGAGGTCTTCACCGGCCGCGCGGGCAAGCAGGTGCCCATCAAGGACACCGTGCGGGGCTTCAAGGAGATCCTTGAGGGCAAGCATGACGATGTGCCCGAGAACAACTTCTACATGAAGGGCGGCATCGACGAGATCAAGGAGTGAGGCGATCCGACCGGACCCTCCCTTCCCAACCTCTTCTCGAATCCAAAATGGCCACGCTCAAGCTCGAGATCGTCACCCCCGAGGCCAAGATCTACTCGGAGGATGTCGACATGGTCACCCTGCCTGGCATCGAGGGTGAGATGGGCATCTTTCCGAGGCATATCCCGCTGATGACCGAGATCGCCTCCGGAGAGGTCTGTGCCCGCAAGTCGGGCCGCGACTACTTCCTGGCCGTGGGCTCGGGCTTTGTCGAGATCACCGGCGACCGCGTCGCAATCCTCACGGACATGGCGATCAAGGCCGATGACATCGATGAGGCGAAGGCCGAGGAGGCCCGGAAGCGGGCCGAGGCGCGTCTCGCCGAGAAACTGAGTGACGACGAGCACGCGACCGTCCAGGCCTCGTTGATGCACTCGCTGACCCAGCTGAAGGTCAAACGCCGGCGTCATTCCTGATGTCCCAACGACTCCAAAACCCGGCCCAGAGCCGGGTTTTTTCTTGGGTGTGGGCGGAGTCGCCGGCTTGTTTCCCATCGCCTTGCCGCTAGGGTCCAGAGCATGCCGGCACCGGTGCCATCAACACCGCCCCAGACAAAGGAGGCGCCCGAGGAGCAGTCGAAGGGGCAGAAGGAACCTGGATTCCTCGTGGTCTGCTGGAACGATCCGATCAACATCATGGCCTACGTCACCCACGTCTTCCAGGTCGTGTTCGGATGGGATCGGAAACGGGCTGAGAAGCACATGCTCGAGGTCCATGAGCAGGGCCGCAGCGTCCTGACCCGGGAGTCCTTCGAGAAGGCGGAACACTACGTCCACCAGCTCCAGAAGTATTCTCTGCAGGCCACGCTCGAGAAGGCCGACACCTGATTCGGGGACCCCACCGGTGAAGTTGATTTCCCACGAAGAAAACCGGTTTGTCCTCCGGCTGGACAAGCGGGAGCACGATGCCCTGATGGCGGTCCTCGGCCTTCGGGCCCACCTGCAGCGGAGGAATCCCTCGCTCATGGCGGACACGATCATCGATCCCAAGCTCAAGGAGGCCGAATCGGATTTGCACACAGCCCTCGAGGAGAACCGGAAGAGTCTGTCGGACTCCCTTGCCAAATTGATGGAGGATCCGGAGAAGGTGTCGACCCAGGGCCGCGGAAAAATCCTGACGCTCGACGCCTCGGAGCTGGACCTGATCCTGCAGGGATTGAACGACGCCCGAGTCGCGGCCTGGGAGAGCCTCGGTTCGCCTGATCTGGATGACGGTCGACGGCCGGAGGTCAACGACGACAACTTCCTTGGCCTCTGGACGATCCAGGCGACGGACCTGTTCCAGTCCTTCCTCCTGGCAATCCTTCGTGGCGACCCGGAGGATTCGTGAGTGGTTCCGCGGTCTGGATGCTCGACGAGCGTCTGTGGTTTCCCGACCCCAGACGCGCCCGGGGTGATGGGCTCGTCGCGGTCGGCGGGGACCTAAGTGTCCCGCGCCTGCTCCTGGGCTATCGGACCGGGGTGTTTCCGTGGACGGTCGGACCGGTTACCTGGTGGTCCCCGAATCCGCGTGCGATCTTCGACCTCGAACGGATCCACATCCCGAGGAGCCTTGATCGGACCCTTCGGAAGGGGGTGTTCCGGGTCACCTTCGATGCCGACTTCGGCGAGGTCATCCGAGGGTGTTCGGAGGCGGAGCGTGCAGGGAATCCCACCTGGATCACGCCGGAGTTCATCTCAGCCTATGAGGCGCTGCATCGGGCGGGGTTCGCCCACAGCGTCGAGGTCTGGTCGGGCGACACCCTGGCGGGCGGACTCTATGGCGTGGCGATCGGACGCTTCTTCGCCGGGGAATCCATGTTCCATCGGAAATCCGACGCCTCGAAAGTCGCCGTGGTGTCCATGGCGGAGCGACTCCGCCGGGAAGGATTCGGATTGTTCGACACCCAGATGGTGACGCCTGTCACCGAGTCGCTGGGAGCCGTCGAGATCCCTCGTGAGGAGTATCTGGATCGTCTCGCGAGGGTGGTCGCCGAGCCAGATGCCTGGGGTGGTTTGGGAGTCTGAGAACGGGGTCTGCGACGTGTCGGGGTGTTCGGATCAAGCCTGGTCCCATCCCTAAATCTGGCGATAGGCGGACGGGTGGGCCCGTGGGATAGGAGAGGAGTGCTGACGCTTCCATCCAGGAATGGCGCGGCAACGACAGATCCCATGAACAACCCAGAGACAATTCCATTCCGGACGGCCCGAACCCGGGCCAGATCCGGATTCACGCTGGTGGAGATGGTTGGCGTCCTCGCCATCATGGCCATCCTCACCTCGATGCTGCTACCGCGTGTCTTCGCGGTGATCAACGATGCTCGGGTCAGCAGTGCCGCCACAGCACTGAACGCTGTCCGGTCCGCCGCCATGACCTACTTCGGTCGGCATGGCCGGTTCGGTGACGCCTCGGGAACCGCCGTCACCGACTTTACCTCCACCACGGCCTCCGCTTGGGACCGCGAGGTCCTGCAGCGGGGTGGGTTCCTGGAGCGCCGGTTCATGACCCGGATCTCCGACGCGGCCTCGGTGACCCTGACCAACTGTATGACCGGCAGCACGGAGCCCACCGGGGCGAACGACGCCTACGATCTCGATGGGCTCGACAGTCCGAGGAACGACGCCTCCGGTGGGCGTGTCGTGGTCCAGGCCATCCTTGAGAATGTGGCGCTGGAGGATGCCCGGGAGCTGAACCGGCGCATCGACATCGAGGAGAACCTCCTGTCGACGGCCGACACCAGCAACCAAGGCCGGGTGAAGTTCAACATGAGCGGTTCCCAGGCGGGCACCGTGAAGGTCTACCTCGCCCACCGCTGAGGCTCCGGTCCCATGGAACCCCACATGCTTGCTGAACCCATCCAGGACCCAGTGATTCACCGTCTCCTCGCGGGGGGGCTGCTGGATCCCAGCCAGCTCGAGCTGGCACAGGTCGAACAGCAGCGCCGGGGTGGAACCCTGGTCCGGGTGCTTCTCGACCTGGGGTTCATCTCCGGGCAACGGCTCGCTTCCGCCATCGCAGCGGAGGCGGGTGTGGCGGAGGCGGACATGGAAGACTCCTCAGCGTGTGGGCCGCTGGAAGACCGGCTTGGGCGGGAACGGATGCGCCGCCTCATGGCGGTGCCAAGGGTCGACCCTTACGGGGTCCGGTTTGTGGCCATGACCAACCCGCTCGACCTGCCCGCTGTCGACGAGATCCGCCAGGTGGTCGGACCGGAGATCGAGATCCGTGGGGCGTCGGAGTCCAGTCTCCTCGAAGCCCTCGAGGGTCTTGAGACCACGTCGGGTCCTGCCTCGGGGGTGATCCGACGTTGTCTCGAGACCCAGCTTTCACTGGAGGGAGCGGAGCCACGATCCGGAGCTCCCGCCACTGTGGAGACACGGGGCGAGGGTCCCATCGTGGACCTCGTTGAGGAACTGATCTCCCAAGCCCTTGAGACCGGCGCCAGCGATCTCCACTTCGAGCCGGCCGAGACCACTCTCCGGGTACGACTCCGGCGGGATGGTCTGCTGGGAGGCGATGTGCTCATCCCGAAACCTGTCCAGGCTGCCATCACGGCGCGCCTCAAGATTCTGGGCGGATTGGATGTGTCGGAGTCGCGCAGCCCCCAGGATGGCTGTGGAACCGTCTCGGTCCGACGCAGGCGGGTCCATCTCCGGATCTCCACCCTGCCGACCCAGTTTGGCGAGAGTGTGGTCCTCCGGCTGCATAAAGCGGGAATTGAGGCCCTGACCCTTGGGGCGCTCGGTCTGGGTCCGGAACTGGAGCGGGATCTTCGGCTCATCCTGAGCCGGAGCCACGGGGCCCTGGTGGTGACGGGGCCCACGGGAAGCGGGAAGACCACGACGCTCTACGCCATCCTGCGGGAATTGAATCGACCTGAGGTCTCGCTGTTCACCCTCGAGGATCCGGTCGAGATGTCCTGGCCGGGCGTCCGCCAGACCCAGATCCAGGAGGAGGTGGGTCTGACGTTCGGACGGGGGTTGAGGGCCCTCCTGCGACAGGATCCCGATGTGATCCTGGTCGGCGAGACCCGGGATTCCGAGACGGCCCAGCTGATGGTCCGGGCGGCATTGACCGGCCACTGTGTCCTGACCTCGTTGCATACCCAGGATGCAGCCGGTTCGATTCCAAGGTTGTTGGACCTGGGTGTGGAGCCCGGCCTCCTCCCGGGAAGCCTCAATGCCGTTCTCGCCCAGAGACTGGTTCGACGATTGTGTGCCGGGTGTCGACGGGAGGATGTGATCCAGGAGGGAGCGACGGGTCAGGAGAGATCGGGGAGCGGGTGGCGAGCGGTGGGGTGTCCGGCCTGCGGGCAATCCGGGTATCGCGGGCGGATGGCCTTGTTTGAGTTCCTTCCGGTGTGTGAGGGGCTCCAGGAACTGATCCCGAGCCGGCCCAGCTCCGCAAAGGTGGCTCGGTTCGCAAGGGAACGGGGGATGATTCCACTGCGGGAACAGGGTCGGGCGGCCGTCCACCGCGGGGAGACCTCCATGGAGGAGCTCTTCAGCGCCCTGGGGGATCCCGGACCATGAGCGCCTCCTACACATACCGGGGTGTCGACCTCAAGGGGCGTATTCGGCGAGGCGTCGCGACCGCCGTCGATGAGCAGGGACTCGATTCCGATCTTCGAGCCCGGGGGATCTGGCTGTTGGAGGCGTTTACCAGACCCGAGAGGTCGTGTCGGACTCCGCGTGGATCCAAGGTGCGCCGAGCGGAGCTGATCACCTTCTGTGCCTCCATGCGGTTCCAGGCGGAGGCGGGCATCCCGCTGGTCCAGGCCCTCGATGGGTTCGCGGGGGAATCGGGACGGTGTCCCCTTGGAAGGATTGTGTCCGAGGTTCGGCACCGGGTCGAGGGAGGCCAGACCCTCTCGGTGGCCATGGAATCGTGGTCGCGGGTCTTCCCGCGGGAACTCGTCCAGCTCATCCGGGTGGGAGAGGCGTGTGGGTCCCTCCCCGAGGCTTTTGCGGAAGGACAGCGCCATCTTGCCTGGACGGACAGGCTTCTGGCGGAGGTGCGACAGGCGACGCTCCACCCTCTGCTGGTCCTGGGTGCCGCAACACTCTTTGTGGGTGTATTGCTGACCCAGGTGGTTCCGCGGCTCATGGACCTGCTTGTGGCGGCCCGACTGTCTCTGCCGGGACCGACTCGGGTGCTCATGACCGTGTCGTCGATGGGTCGGGCATACGGGGGATGGATCGCGGCGGTGCTCATCGGCGCCGGCACAATCGGGAGCAGCCTCCATCGGATCTCCCCGCGATTTCGGCGGACCTGGGACCGTGTTTGGCTCCGGTGTCCGTTTTTGGGACCTGTGGCCCATCTTCTGGTAGCGACTCGGTTCGCCCACAATCTCGGCCTGTTGTATCGTGGAGGTGTCCCGCTTCCATCGGCTCTCGACCAGGTTGCCGGGGTCTGCGGAGGGCCGTGGGTGCAGGAGGTTATCCGGTCGTTCAAGGATCGCGTTCTGGCGGGTGAGCCATTGAGCGTGGCCATGGGTAGTTCCGGGTTGTTCCCAGCCCTGATGGTCCGGCTGGTGGCCTGTGGGGAACGGACTGGTCGCTTGGACGAAGCCCTCTCCCTCGCCGCATCCCATCATCAGGATCTCCTGGGGCAACGCGTCAAAGGACTCACAGGGGTGCTTGAGCCTGTGCTGATCCTGACCCTGGTCGGGATCGTGGGCTTCATCGCCATGGCCATGATCCTCCCCGTCCTGTCCCTCCTCCAATCCGTCCGATGAAACATTTCCCTTCCAGAACCGGTTCCGATGGTTCCCTCGATGGGTTTTCGCTCATCGAGCTTATCGGGGTGCTTGCGATCTTCGCCATCCTCGCCTCGGTGACCACTGAAGCCGTCCTGTCCCGGATGGTTGCGAGCCGAAGGCAGGCTGAGTTGGCGGAGATGGCGAGGCTCATTGGATTCATGGAGAGGTGGGTCCGGCGGGAGCATCGGCTCCCCGCACCCTCCGACTGGCCGGTCGTCCTGGCGACGGGGTCTGCAACCCCCATCGCCAGGATTCGGACCAACCTCCATGGGGCTCCTCGATCCTGGGTCCCTGACCCGGGCTGGACCCTCGCGGGGCGAGGTCCGACGATGGAGTACCGTCAGGATGCCTATGGGACCTCCAAGCCAGAGGGGCTCCGGATGCTCCTCATCTCGACACCAAAGGAGGCCATGGAGAATCCGTCGCGGCTGGATTTTCAGGTCTGGTGGGAGAGTCCAACTGGGGCGATACCAGCCCATGCCCGGCGGGATGGAGTCGTGGAGGCCGACGATGTGGTGGTGGAGCGGATCGGTTTCGAACCGTTGTTCCACAGGGTGATCCTGAACAACCGGTCCGCGGCACTTCCGGCCCGCTGGGCTGTGGATCGGGTTGATGCGGTTGGATCGTGTGGACCGGGAGGCCATCACGAGGCGTACTACATCGAGACCTCGCAGCTTCTGCTTCTGGATTCCGCAGGCGACATCCAGGAAACCGTGCTGGTCGAGGGATCCTTGAGCTGGGTCTTCGATGGCGAGCGTTGGCATCGACGACTCGGCACCGCCTCTGTTCTGCCTCCGACCGAGGCCGCTCGAAGGGTCTCCGAACTGTTGGAACTGCCCGCGTTTCGCGGCGTGGAGCCTGTGGAGCTCGCAGAGGCGATGTATGACCTCATGGGTGCCCATGGGCGCTGGTCCGCGGATGGATTTCGCAGGACCGGCCCCACGGCCTTGGTAGTCCCTTCCCATCGCAGGCTCACCGAGGCGGCACAACGCCTCATGGATGTCTCGACGCACCTTCTCCAGCCATGAGAAACGCGCTAGCCGTTTATCCGGAAGCGAGAGGTGGAACAGGCAGAGTCCGCCGGGGTGTCCGTGGATGGACACTCGTTGAACTAGCGGGAGTCCTCGCCGTGCTCGGGTTGCTGGTGGGGCTCTCGGCACCCACCCTTCAGGACCTTTCTCGTCATGAACTGCGGGACTCGGAGATGCGGCAGGTGTTGCGTCTCGCTCAAGGCTTCCGCTCGGAGGTATGTCGGCGCGGGAAAATTCCTGAGGAGTCCGAGGCGACGCGCTTCATGGCGGCTGGGGTTGGGCTTCCGGAGTCGGCCCTCCGGATCAACACGGCAGGCCAGCCCAGGTTTCTGCTCCGGGATCCGGCCCTGCGGTTGCTTCCCAGCAGAGTGACGGATAGCGGATCGGTGGGTTGGAGCGAGATACGTCAGGTCCGCTTCCTCCTCCTGTCATCAGTCGGGGATCCCCTGAGGACCGAGGATCTCAGCGCGACTCAATTCCAGGCGCTGTGGGATCTCCAACCCGGTCAGGCGCCTGAGGGATGGAATGGCCGCGCCGAGGATCTGGTCGTGGGTCGGATCGATCTCGAACCCGATTTCGTCGGGATGGGGTGGGATGTGATCGATACTCCAGTCGGTTTCATCCAGTTGGAGCAGGGGCCTACGCTCCTCTGTGCTGTGGGCCGATTCCAGTGCCGTGTCCTGAAGGGGACGAGAGTTGCCCTGATGGATTCTCGGGGTCTCCCGGTGATCCATGAGGTGGTCGACACACCGGTGCGGTATCGGTTGGAGCGGGGGCAGTGGCACCGGGTCGGGCTCTGGACACCGGAGTCGGCCCGACCCTCGATCGAGGACTTTGCACGGATGGCCGATGCGTACGTGACTCTCCCGCCAGACCGGTCCGCCATTCCTGTTGTGCCGGTGGATGTTTGGAATGCCTTCGCGAACTGCGTGCGCGTTGTGGCGGAGCGCTCCGGGGTTGGGGTTCCTCAGGGACCCAGCGAGGCGGGAACTCTGGCACTCGGTGGGCTCCGCGATGCCCTCCGAGATCTTTTGGAAACCCCCTGAGGAGAGGATCTGACAATGCTCCAATTGCTGAGAACGGTGCCGCGGTGGGCGGGCAGGGATCGGTCTGGTGCCGAGCAGGATCGCCTGGGACTCCTCTGGGGTCCTGGTGCGCTGGAGGTCTTCCGTCTTGGACCCCAGGGAATGAGCTCGTGGAGGTCGCCGGGGCCGATCTCCGATGTGACGTGTCTTCGTAGGGCGATCGAGGAGGCTCTTCGACATCTTGGAACTCTCCCCAGCAGGGCGGTGTTGGTGTTGCTGCATCCAGAAGTTGTTCAGATCCACGTCGACGTCCCAGCCGCTGCCCCTGCCTCTGTGGTCCGGACCCTCATCCAGCGCACGCTCGACCGGCAGAAGCCGGTTAAGGGGTCCGTCCGCTGGTGTGATGTCTCCCTTGCCTCCTCGGGAGAGTCGGCTCGGCGTCTGGTCTACGCCATGCCGGAGGACTTGTATCAGTCGATCCGCGAGGGGCTTCGCGACCTGGGGATCGAGCTGAGTGCGATGATCCCCTTCGCAGGCCTGGCCGCACTTGAGGCGGATGCCGATGGGACCTCGGATGTCGCCGTTCTCGAGGCATGGCATCTGCCCTTGGGCCTCGCGGTTGGACTCCGTCGGGGTGGTGATTTTTGGATGGTTCGGCCGTTGGTGTTCGATCCCGGAGATGTTCGACGTGTTACCCGGGAACTCCGGCAGACCCTTGGGTTCGCGCGGGAACAATGGTCATGGGTGGCTCCGCGGATCCGGCTTCGGGGCCCGGGGGGCTGGACGAGTGCGGTTGTCGACGGCTTGCGGTCGGAGGGCTTGGACCATGATCTGTCGGAAGGTCGAGACGATGAGGATTGGAGAGCCCGGGTCCTTCGGTGCGCCATGGGGAGTGTGGTCGATCTCGTTCCTGTGGAGCGTGAGGATATCCGGCTGGGTCGGGTCGGGGTCTCGATCGCATCACGACCGGCCATTCTCGTGGCGTTGCCTGGGTTGCTCCTGCTGATGGGACTGCTGACGGTAGGGTATCGGCTCCGGGGCAGGATCCTTGTCCTAGAGCGCGCGAGACAGGTCGTCGAACAGACCCTCGCGGAGGTGGAGATCTGGACCATCCAGAGAGACGAGGCCGTCACGCTGATGCGTCCTTGGCAGCAGATGCCGAGTGGAATTCCCTTGGGAGATCTCGCGGCGAGAATCTTCGGTGATTTGCCGGACGGACTGGTGCTGACGGAGCTCGATCTCGGGCGAACGGAGTCTGGTTGGCATCTGGCGCTTTCGGGTCGATCGATCGGCTCCAACAGGGTTGCTGCAATCGGGGCCTTGGATGCGGTTCTGGGCTCGGGCCTGGATGCGCGTTCCACCTCGATTGCATCGAGCCCCCCGGCGGGCACCGCGTTGAACGCTTCCTGGGCGGAGCTTCTGGCTGTGGAGTCCAGCGGTCCAGGCCCTGGAACCCCGGCTGGATTCCGGAAGGAATGGATCCTGCCATGAAGCCCCGATTCAACATGGCCGCGATGCAGTTCCTCTTCGGACACCCGAGGCGAGGGGATCTGCTTGTCGGTTTGGTGACCTGCTGCACAGCAGGCGTTGGAATCTGGCTGGGAGCAGCCTCATCTGGCCTCGAGCACCAACAGCAATGCCTGACGGTTCGGGTTCGGCGGTGTGAGGTCCTCACGGAATCTTCCGACGAGGAATGGCGAATGGAGGCCATGGATTCGGAGCGGGTTCTTACGGCTCTGGCGGAGGATGTCGGTGGCGTGAGAGTCTGGGCTCAACGCCTTCGTGAGGCGGCCGCGGAGGCGGGGCTGGGAATCCGATTCCGTTGGGGTGATTCGGTGCGGCCGATGCCGGCTAGGCCCGATGTGGAACATGTCGGTCTGGTCATCGAGTTGGACTCCTCCTCGGCGAAGCAAGGAGCGACCGGACGGATGCAGGGTTTCCTGCGGCAGTTGGACCTGGGGCGACCGCCGTTCGAATTGGGCCGGCTTCGCTGGACCGGGGCGGGCCGAGGCCTGGCCGCGGTGGTGGTTGAGGGACGATTGTGGATCCGGAGATCGGAATCATGAGGCACAGACTCCAGCCTTGGTATGGGTTCGCAGCGCTGCTCCCGCTCGCCGGGGCCCTCATGGGCTGGGCGGTGGGTCGTCTGGGTTCAAGACCAGCTCGGAACCACCGGGATCTTCAGGTCCTGCCGGCGTCGACCCGACCCCAGGTTGCAGGGTTGATAGGCGTTCCGTTCCAACGCTTCTGCGACAGGGGTTCGGTCGCGATCCGGTCTTCAGGGGATCCTTTTGACGAGGGGGCACCGGCACGATCGGTCGGGTCCGCTGATCCGTGGATAGGTTTCGACTCCCTCCGGCTTGGCGCGATCTGGTGCCAGCCGGGAGATCCCGTGGCTGTGATCGGCGGGCGGGTGGTGAGACCCGGAGACGCACTGGGTGGATTTCAGTTGGCCCATTGCGGTGTCGATTCCGTCTGGATCACCGGCCCGGAGGGTAGTCAACGGCTTGGACTCCAAACCCAGCCGGATCCGAAACCGGTCAAACCTCGTTCCTGAAGTCGATTCCCATCTCATGAATGCATTCCCGTTCCGAACCGCTGGGTTCCCGACCAGGAGGTCCCTGGATGGTTCGCTCCTTCTAGTCCTTGTTTGTGGCCTCTTGGGTCAGACCCTCGGCGAGGGTGTGGAGGACATCTCCTTTCCGGAGGATCCGCGACTGGACTGGGAGTCACGGGTGCTCGAGGTCGGTCAGGCCGTATGGCCTCCCGTCCGTTCGGGTTCCACTGTATCGGCCGCTGCCGAGCCGACTGGCAAGTCCAAGGCCCATCCTGTCCTGCCGGCGATTGAAGGGACTCCGGACGCCCGACTCTACTCCTTCAAGGCCTCGGGGTTGGATCTGAAATCTGCCCTGCTGCTATTCGGGGAGGCAAACCGGTTGAACATCGTCGTGGATGCTGATGTGACAGGCGAGGTGACAGTGGACGTCCGGGGACTGGCCCTGGACCCGATCATGAGGGCACTCCTGGAGGCGAACGACTGCTGTTGGGACGAGGAGGGCGGTCTGATCCGGGTGCGGACCCGGCAGACCCGGGTCCATCGGGTGGACTATCTTCGGCTGAGTCGGAGTGGCATGGGCCACAATTCTGCGTCGCTCTCGGCTGCGGCCTCCGGAGGTGTGGGGGGTGGCGTTGCGGCTGGCCCAGGTGGAGGCTCCGGTGCCTCAGGGCGGTCGGACAGTAGCGGTTCCGGTAGCGGTTCAACGATCAATCTGAGCGCGGAGAACCACATCGATTTCTGGAAGGAACTCCGGGCCGATGTGGAGCGTTTGCTCACGCCTGTGGGACGGGAGACCCTGGCCATCAACCCCACGGCTGGTCTTGTCCAGATCTCAGATCGGCCCAGCGCCCAGGCCCGAGTGGCTCGCTATCTGGACGGCGTGGGCCAGACGATCCGACGCCAGATCGACATCGAAGCCTGTCTGTACGATGTGACGCTCAACAAACAGTCCCAGTTCGGGATCGATTGGGAACAGGCGATCCAGACCTCTGCAGGCGCCCTGACGATGGGGGGAGCCTCCTCGATCGTGCGGCCCAACGGCGGCTTCGACCTCGCACCGAGCTCGTTGAATCTGACCTTCACCGGTTCCGATACCCGGGTGCTGGTGAAGATGCTGCAGGAGCAGGGAGAGGTCCGAGTCATCTCGAAGCCGAGGTTGCGCACCCTTAACAACCAGACCGCATTGATCAAGGTTGGGACTGAAACACCCTTCTTCCAGAACGTTTCAACCATCGTGCCCGGGGGCGGCGCGACTCCGGGAGCCTCGGCGGTCATCGCTCAGGATGCCGTCACCAGCATCACGGTCGGCACCATCCTCGCGATCACGCCGCAGGTGGCCGAGGATGACTGGGTCTCGCTCGACGTCTCCCCCGTGCTCACCAGCCTGCTCGAGACGCGGGTTTCCCCCAACAAATCCACCACGGCACCCGTCCTCGACATCAAACAGGCCTCGACGCTCATCCGGGTCCGCAGCGGGTCGACCATCGTTCTGGGAGGGTTGATCCAGACGGAGACGGCAAAGAGTCAGAGGAAGATCCCTATTTTTGGGGATATACCGGTGCTAGGCAGACTGTTCCGAGGGGAGTTCAATGCTCAGCGGAGGAAGGAACTCGTGATCTTCATCACACCCAGAGTTGTCCGATGAGGCCCGGCCCAGGTCATAGGAATCCGTTTTTCGGAATCGATGTGAGTCCGGTCTGGACTCCTGATGGCGTGGCAATAGGTTGGCCCATCATTCCCCGTCCGTACCCACAGGTGCCGTCGCCAATCGACCCGCCCCAGGCGGTTCGACTTTGGTGGAATCCCCTCCCGCCGGTACCGCCCTGGTCGCCCTTGACGGTGTCACATCCCTTCGGCCCTGCCTGTGTGGCGAGCTTCTGCAGTGAGTTCTTCAACCCAGAACCCCCGAGTCCATGACGATCAAAGTCTCGATCCTCAACACCTCCTCTGAAACGCAGAACTGTCTGGCGGCCCTGATCCGCTCGACTCCGGGACTCCAACTGGTCCCGGCCGTCCTGAACCACCTATCACCCGCGTCTTCGCCGCGTGGAGGCGTACCCCATGTGATCGTCGTCGAACCCGATCAGCGGGATGCCATGCCCTATCAGATGCTGACCCGGATCCGAACCTTCTCCCCGTCCGTCAGGATTCTGGTCCTCGACCGACTGTTCTCGGCCCGCTCGGTCCAACTGGCCGTCACGGCGGGGGCGCACGGGGTGATCTCCATTCATACCCGACACAATGTGATCGTGGAACGAATCCTCCAGATCGGGTCCGGTGAGGTGTTCCTGGACCCCGTGGCGCTTCGGCTTTTGGTGGAGGCCCTTCACCAGTCCCCGGCGTTGATCACGGCCCAGATGAACCTGTCCCATCGGGAAATCGACGTGCTGGACGGTTACAGTCAGGGCCATCGGGCCAAGGAGGTGGCCGATGCGTTGAAGCTCAGCCACTTCACGGTTCAGAGCCATGTCCGGAGCATCTACACGAAGCTCGAGGCCCGATCCATGGCCCACGCGGTCGCGCTCTGTCATCCACTGGGACGGTTTTCCATCCGGTGGCTCGATGAGGTGGCCGGGGAACCGATGGGTCCCTGAGTGTGTCCTCCTTCTGGGCGGGTTCGTGTTGCAGGAGGGGTTTTAGGGCGTATCGGATGGCCTTTCCGGACGCCGCTTGTGAAAAATATCACAAAAGCGGCTTGCCGGTGAAAACAGGCCATTCCACCCTCCGCCGTCCGGCCGACCCCCAATGGCTGGCGCTGACGTCATGGTCGCCCCAACAAGCCCCAACCCCTCCATTTCCACCACGGAATTCGGCTACAACTCCAAGGTGGAGGGCGAGGTCGTCCACACTCAGCTGGATGCCGCCATCAATTGGTTCCGGAAGAATTCTCTGTGGCCGATGCCCATGGGTCTGGCCTGCTGTGCGATCGAACTGATGGCTGCCGGTGCCAGCCGTTTCGACATTTCCCGGTTTGGCGCCGAAGTCATGCGGTTCTCCCCCCGGCAATCGGATGTCATGATTGTGGCCGGGACGGTGACCTATAAAATGGCCCTTGCCGTCCGTCGGATCTACGAGCAGATGGCTGAACCCAAATGGGTGATTGCCATGGGCGCCTGCGCCTCGACCGGCGGCATGTACCGCAGCTATGCCGTCCTTCAGGGTGTCGACAACATCGTCCCGGTGGACATCTACGTTGCGGGTTGCCCGCCCCGCCCCGAAGCCCTCCTGGACGCCTTGATGAAGCTTCAGAACAAGGTTTCCCGGGAACCCATCACCAAGACTCTCTTCAAGGACGTCGCTCCCGAGCGCTATGGCCGACTCGGCGTCGAGTTGGGTTCCCATGGGGAAGTGACAAAAGGTTAAGGATAACGAACGTGTCGAAACACCTGGAATTGGCGCAACGTTTGAGGGAAGCGTTCCCGGACTTGATCGGAGCTCCGACGGAGTTCCGGGGCGAGGTGAGTCTGGTGGTGGCGGATGCGGAGCGGATCACGGACGTTTGTGCGATGGCCAAGAGGGAGTTGGGTTTCGATCTGCTTCTGGACCTCAGCGGGGTCGACAATCTGGGGGATGATCCGCGTTGGGACGTCGTTTACGAGCTCTATGGGGTGTCGCATGGGTGCCACCTGCGATTGAAGACCTCTGTCTCAGAGGAGAAGTCCGAGCTCCCCACCGTTTCTGGGGTCTGGCGCGCGGCGGACTGGCATGAGCGCGAGGCCTACGACATGATGGGGATTCGGTTCCGTGGGCACACGGACCTGCGTCGAATCCTCATGTGGGAGGGCTATCCGTACTTTCCGTTGAGGAAGGATTTCCCGTTGGCAGGCAAGCCCAGCGTTCTGCCGGACACGGCCTTCACGCGTCCTGCTCCGCTCGAGGGCGGGCCGTTCATCACCCCGGCGGGTGGACGCGACAGCATCGCCCGTGAGCCCCGGGCACGAACCCCCGAAACCTGAACCATGGCTGCCGTTCACGAAATCAACGTCAAGGACACCGCCGCCCGGGCCGACGAGCTCCGCGATCTGGAAGGAGATCGCATGGTGGTCAACATGGGTCCGTCCCATCCGTCGACTCACGGGGTCCTCCGCATCGTCATCGAGCTCGATGGCGAGACGATTACCAAGGCCGATCCCGACATCGGATACCTCCATCGCGGTGACGAGAAGATCGCGGAGAACATGACGTGGAACCAGTTCATCCCCTACACGGATCGACTGGACTACCTTGCGCCCCTCGCCAACAACGTGGCCTATGCTCTCGCGGTCGAGAAGCTGATGGGGATCGACGACAAGCTCCCCGCCCGGTGTCAGTACATCCGCGTCATCTGCTGCGAGCTGGCCCGCGTCTCGGCCCACCTTCTGGGGTTGGGTGCGTTCGCGATGGATGTGGGTGCCATGACGGTGTTCCTCCACACGTTCACGGAGCGTGAGAAGATCTACAACCTGGCCGAGAGCCTGACCGGTGCCCGGTTTACGACGAGCTACACCCGCATTGGCGGGGTGTCCCGCGATACGCCCCCGGGCTGGTGTGCCGCGGTCCAGAAGTTCTGCGATGAGGTCCTCGTCAGCATCGATGACGCCGAGCGTCTCTTGACCCGCAACAAGATCTGGGTGGATCGCACGAAGGACGTGGGCGTCGTGAGCCGCGAGGCGGCCATAGATTTCGGTCTGACCGGACCCAATCTGCGCGGCAGTGGCGTCGATTACGATGTCCGGAAGGCCCATCCTTACCTCTGCTACAAGGACTTCGACTTTGACATCCCGGTCGGTTCGGTGGGGGACTGCTACGACCGCTACCTGGTGAGGACCGAGGAGATGCGTCAGAGCGTCCGGATCATCCGTCAGGCGCTCCAGAGGATTCCAGGAGGATTCGACAATGCCTCGCGGGAGCTGGTGAATGTCCCGGACGGGAAGATTGTGCTCCCGCCCAAGTCGAAGGTTCTGAGCGGAATGGAGGAGCTGATCCACCAGTTCATGCTGGTCACCCAGGGGCAGAACGCCCCTGCGGGCGAGGTCTACTTCGGGGCTGAGAACCCGAAGGGCGAGCTGGGTTTCTACATCAACAGCCGTGGTGGCGGGACGCCCCACCGGCTGAAGATCCGTGCTCCATCCTTCTGCAACCTCAGCATCCTGTCGGCCCTGCTGCCTGGCAACCTGATGAGCGATGTCGTGGCGATCCTTGGTTCGTTCGACTTCGTCATGGGTGAATGCGACCGCTGATCGACCCGAACCGACCTGCGAAACGAATATCGAAACGACATGAGCTTTTCCGTTCCTCCAGCCCTCGAGGCCGAGCTGGTCGAGTTGGCGACGCACTACCCGCAGAAGCGGAGTGCATCGTTGATGTTCCTCCATGCGCTTCAGGAACACTTCGGGTTCGTCTCACGTGACGCGATCGAGTGGGTGGCTGCGAAGCTCGGTCTCCAGCCGATCAACGTCCATGAACTGGTGACGTTCTACCCGATGTTCCGGCAGGAGCCGCTCGGGAAGACGCACATCAAGGTCTGCCGCACGCTGAGCTGCGCCTTGTCCGGCTCCGGCGAGCTGCGGGATCACTTCTGCGAGAAGCTGGGACTCGATCGTCATCGCCACACGCCCCAGACGACTCCCGACGGAAAGTTCACCGTCGAATTCGTCGAGTGCCTCGCGAGCTGCGGCACCGCTCCGGTTGTCATGGTGAACGAGGATCTGAAGGAGAAGGTGACGTGCTCGGATGCGGATCGGATCCTCGCGGAAGGGGGAGGCCGATGAAACCTCGACTCGGGAAAGACCCCGTGAAACTGGGGTTGAAATCGCTTCTGGAGGTCCCGGCCTTGGGAGGTTGGCTGCCCGACATGGATTTGAACCATGACAAACAGATCCAGAGTCTGCTGTGCTACCGTTACACCATCGGGCAGGCCGGAAGCGGACGGAAACTAGTCAGGTGAGATTCTGAGTCAAGCATTGCCATGCCCGAACAGTACAAACTCATCCTCAAGCACGCCGATTCCCCGGGGTACACTCCCGACATCGAGTGCTACGAGCGCCATGGTGGATACGAGTCCCTGAAGAAGGCGTTGGCGACTCCTGCCCGCACCCTGCCTGATGGCAAGGTGCAGTCGCCCCAGGAGGTCATCCGCGACGAGGTTCTCAAATCCGGATTGCGCGGCCGCGGAGGCGCCGGGTTCAGCGCCGGACTCAAATGGAGCTTCGTCGACCGACGCAGCGGCAAGCCCATCTATCTGATCTGCAACGCCGACGAGTCCGAGCCCGGCACGTTCAAGGACCGACAGATCCTCCACAAGGATCCCCACCAGCTCGTCGAGGGCATGATCCTCTCGTGTTGGGCGAATGACGTGAAGCTCGCCTACATCTACATCCGTGGCGAGATGCCCAAGGGAGCTAAGCTCCTCAACCAGGCTCTCAAGGAGGCCCGGGCCAAGGGGTTCCTGGGCAAGAACATCCTTGGCACTGGTTATGACCTTGAGATCCACGTGCATCGCGGGGCCGGAGCTTATATCTGCGGCGAGGAGACCGGCCTGATCGAATCGCTTGAGGGCAAGCGGGCCTATCCCCGGATCAAGCCCCCCTACTTCCCGGCAGTGCTCGGGTTGTACATGTCCCCGACGATCGTCAACAACGTCGAGACCCTCTGCCATGTGAAGCACATTGTGGCGATGGGCTCGGCGGAGTATGCCAAGCTGGGGACCCCCAACAACACTGGCACGCGCATCGTCAGCCTCAGTGGCGACGTTCTGAAGCCCGGGTACTTCGAGATCGAGGTCGGCAAGGTGACCCTCGGCCAACTGATCTTCGAGCCGAACTTCGGTGGCGGACTCCGTCCGGGTCGCAGCCTCAAGGCCATCATCCCCGGTGGATCGTCCTCCAAGGTCCTGAAGGCTGGCGAGGTCTTCAAACTCAACCGCAAGGGCGCCGACGGACAGATGACCAAGGTCGACGTCCCGCTCCTGGACCTGCCCTACGATTTTGATTCCCTCCAGGGGGCCGGGACGATGTCGGGCTCCGGGGCAATCGTAGTCCTCGACGACACGCGCAGCATGGTCGACACGCTTGCCAACCTGTCAGCCTTCTATGCCCATGAGAGCTGTGGCCAATGCACCCCGTGCCGCGAGGGTTCACTCTGGCTTTCCAAGGGACTCCACCGACTGGAGCAGGGAGAGGGTCGCAAGGCCGATGCCGACTATCTCACCCACATCGCCCAGAACATCCAGGGACGCACGATCTGCGCCTTCGGAGAAGCGGCCTCTTGGCCGGTGCTCAGCTTCGTGAAGAAGTTCCGTGATGAATTCGAGGCCCGTGGTGCGGCCGATGAGGCCGCACGGGCCAAGGGCTCCGGCTCCGCCAAGGTCAAGCATTCCTGATCCGCCATGTCGAACGCCACCGCCACTCCCACCGCACCCCCGCCCGTCGAGACGATCCGGATCAAGGTCGACGGCCGCGATGTCGATGTGCCGAAGATGTTGCCCAACTGGCAGGGCCGGCTCGAGCCGACCACGATGCTGCAGGCCGTCCAGATCGCCGGCGGGGAGGTCCCCCACTACTGCTACCACCCGAAGCTTCCGGTTGCCGGCAACTGCCGCATGTGCCTGATCGAATTTGGCACGCCTATGATGGGTCCCGACCGCAAGCCGGTCCTGAACCCCGATGGCACCCCGAAGATCGCCCGTTCGGTTCTCCCCTACGAGCCCTCGACTCCCCGCGGTGCCATCGCCTGCGCGACTCCGATCTCCCCTGGCATGGAACTCTATCCGAGTTCCCCGGCGACAAAGCAGATGCGCGAGGCTGTTCTGGAGTCGCTGCTCATCAACCACCCGCTGGACTGTCCGATCTGCGACCAAGCCGGCGAGTGCAAGCTTCAGGAGTACTCGGTGGAACATGGTCAATCGGCGAGCCGGTTCGTCGAGGCCAAGGTCCACAAGCCCAAGGCGGTCGACCTGGGGCCTCGGATCGTACTGGACGACGAGCGCTGCATCCTTTGCACCCGGTGCATCCGGTTCAGCAAGGACATTGCGGGTGATGACGCCCTTGGCATCGTGAACCGCGGTTCCTACAACACGATCGCTGCGTGGAAGGAGGGCGCCTTCGACAACAACTACACCCTCAACACCGTCGACCTCTGCCCCGTCGGGGCCCTCACCTCCAAGGATTTCCGGTTCAAGATGAGGGTGTGGTTTCTGAAGGAGACCAAGAGTGTCTGCACTAGCTGCGCCACCGGCTGCAACATCACGATCGGATCCCGCGAGGGGGTGGTCCACCGCTACGAGCCGCGGGAGAACGACGCGGTCAACGGACCGTGGATGTGTGACACGGGCCGCCTGAACTACCGATGGATCGGAAGCGAGGCTCGCCTGCGTAAAGTCTGCGTGGGCAACAAGGCGTCGACCTGGGAGGAGGCCAACCGCGAGGTTCGGACCCGGCTGTCCAAGGCAGCCCCGGGATCGGTCGCGATCATCGCCAGTGCCCGGCAGACCACCGAGGAGCTCTACCTGCTCAAGAAGCTCGCAACCCATCTGGGTGCGATCACCGATTCCATTGCCCGCGAAGGGGATCCCGACAAGCTGCTCGTCTGTGCCGATCGGAACCCGAACGCCAACGGAGCACGTCTCACCGGAATCGCGTTTACCGAGATGGGCATCCAACTCCCGAAGATCGCTTCGGGCATCGCCTCGGGCGCCATCAAGACCCTCATCGTCTTCGGTGAGGATGTCACTCAGCATGGGATTGGCACAGACCTGCTCGGTCGGCTTGAGACCCTAATCGTCAGTGACATCCTGCCGAACCAGACGACCCAGGCCGCCCATGTCCTCCTGCCAGGATGCGCCCATGCCGAGAAGCGGGGGACGTTCATCAACGCGAAGGGCCGGTTGCAGAAGTTCATGAAGGCTGTCGAGGCTCCGGGCGACGCGCGTCCCGAGTGGGAGTTCCTCCACGACTGGGTCCATGCCGTGTCGGGTCGGAACGGATTCTCCTCGATCGAGGGGCTGTTCAACCAGATGGCCCGCGAGATCCCAGCCTTTGAGGGAATCGAATGGGGCAGGGTGGGTGATCTTGGGGTCACCGTGAAGATCTGACGCCAAACCACCATGGATGCGCTAAAGTCCCTCGATCCGACGATTCAGTTCGTCCTCTTCTCCACGGTGAAGATCCTCATCGCCTTCGGGGTGGTGATGACCTTCGTGGCCTACGCCGTGCTGGTGGAGCGCAAGGTGTCCGCTTGGATCCAGGACCGTGTCGGTCCGAACCGGGCCACGCCTTTCTTCGCCCGCTACATTCCGATCCTCGGTCCGGCCCTGGTCCGGCTGGGTCTCTTCCAACCGATGGCCGACGGCCTGAAATTCCTTCTCAAGGAGGACTTCACTCCGGCCCATGCGCGCGCGATCTACTTCTGGCTTGCACCGGCCATCTCTGTGATCCCTGCCCTGATGACCATCGCGGTCATTCCATTCGGATCGACCCTAGGCAACCCAGACAACCCGATGGTCATTGCCGACCTCAATGTCGGGATCCTCTACACGTTCGGCATCGTCTCATTGGGTGTCTACGGAATCGTGCTAGCCGGGTATGCGTCGAACTCCAAGTTTCCCTTCCTCGGCGGCATTCGATCCTCCGCCCAGATGATCTCCTATGAGATTGCCATGGGCATGAGTGTGATCTCCGTCTTCATGGTTGTAGGCGACCTCAACCTTAGCCGTGTGGTGGCCTACCAGGAGGCCAACGTTTTCCAATGGATGATCTGGAAGCAGCCCGTGGCGTTTGTGGTCTTCCTGATCGCGGCGTTTGCCGAAACTAACCGTCTGCCGTTCGACCTGCCGGAGTCCGAGTCCGAGCTCGTGGGTGGCTACCACACCGAATATAGCTCGATGAAGTTTGCCCTGTTCTTCCTCGGAGAGTATGCGGCCATGATCGGAGCCTCGGCCATGATGGTGACGCTGTTCCTCGGAGGCTGGGCGTTTCCGTGGGGTGGCGGTCCTGCCACCGGCATCCTTGGAGGTCTGGCCCACATTCTCTGCTTCGTCGTCAAGATGGGGGCTCTCTTGATCCTGTTCATCTGGACCCGCTGGATGCTGCCCCGGTTCCGATATGACCAGCTGATGACGCTCGGCTGGAACCGCTTTATCCCGATCGCGCTGGCCAACATACTGGCCACGGCGCTTGTCCTCGCCTTCACCACCCGCTGAACCCTCCGAACCATGACCAAGGTCGTTGAACGCAAGCCCCTGTCCGCCCTCGAACGGACATACCTGCCCTCGGTCGTCAGTGGCCTGCAGGTCACGTGGAAGCACTTCAAGAAGACCCTCCTCGAGGGCAAGCCGGTGACGATGGAATATCCGGAGGAGCGGTGGGTGGTTCCGGACGGCTATCGAGGGGCGCCCTATCTGGTAAAGGATCAGGACAACAACACGAAGTGCGTGAGCTGCCAGCTGTGTGAGTTCGTCTGCCCGCCCAAGGCGATCAAGATCACGCCGCCGGGTCCCAATGGTCAGAAGGCGGACCGCACGAATGCGGAAAAGATGCCGGAGGACTTCGAGATCAACATGCTTCGCTGCATCTTCTGCGGCTTCTGCCAGGAGGTCTGTCCGGAGGAGGCGATCTTCCTCCAGAGGGACTACTCCCTGACCGGCGGCAGCCGCGAGGAGATGATCTACCACAAGGACAAGCTACTCCAGCTGGGTGGGGTCCACGCGGGCGTGCAGAAATGGAAGCACAAGCTCGAGGAGGCCAAGGAACAGGAGGAGTTCCCCGTGGCCAAGATCTGACGGGAACCGCGACACCATACAGACCATGCCCGTCCTCGCCGACCTCCTCTTCTACGCATTCGCCGGACTCGCCCTCCTGTTCGGGTTCCTCTGCGTCGCTAATCCGTTCAGCAGAAACCCGGTCACGAGTGCCATGTTCCTCGTGCTGACAATCGTCTCGCTGGCGGGACTCTTCATCCTGCTCCACGCCTTCTTCCTCGCCGCGGTCCAGGTGCTGGTCTACGCCGGCGCCGTGATGGTGCTCTTCCTGTTTGTCATCATGCTCCTCGATCTCAGGCAGTCCGCGGAGCGCCAGATCCGTATCTTGACGATCGGCACCGGAGCCCTCGCCGTCGCCGCTATCGCGGGAATTCTGATCCGCGCCGTAATCGCGGCAAAACCGCTGGCATCGTCCCCTGGACTCGCTGGCGAGACCAAGGCCCTTGGCCGGCTCCTGTTCACCCAATACCTCCTGCCGTTCGAGGTGATGTCCCTCCTGCTGCTGGTGGGTATGGTCGGTGTGATCCTGCTCAGCAAAAAGGAGACGGAGTGACGCGCGACGCCCCGATCAGACCCGAGACGCCCCACCCATGACACCCGGCATCCACCATTATCTTGTCGTGAGCGCCCTCCTGTTCAGCCTCGGGCTGTTCGGGGTTCTCGCCCGCCGCAACCTGATCGTCATCTACATGTCCCTCGAGCTGATGCTCAACGCGGCCAACCTCGCCCTGGTGGCCTTCTCGAGGTTCAACGAGAACCTGAACGGGCAGGTCATGGTGTTCTTCATCATCACTGTCGCCGCCGCCGAGGTTGCTGTTGGCCTGGCCCTCATTGTTGCTCTCTACCGCAAGCGTCGGACGGCGGATGTCGACGACCTGACCAGCCTCCGGTTCTAGACCGCCCATGGATCCCATCGCCCACACCGTCGTCGCCTCGTCGAACGCCCAGGATCTGGCCTGGGTTGTCCTGCTGTTCCCTCTGATCTCGGCAGCCTCGATTCCCCTCGGCATCGGACGCAGCCGGGCCCTTACACACGCCATGGCCATCGGGGCGGTGGCGACGGGGTTTGTCCTGAGCATCTCACTCTTCCTGCTCTTCGGATTCACAAAGGGCGGCATCCATGCGACGCCCCTTCCGTGGCTCTCGGTCGGGGGCCTGAAGCTCCAGATTGGGCTCACGGTCGACACGCTCTCCACCCTGATGCTGATGGTCGTCACAGGGATATCGACCCTCGTACATATCTTCAGCACACGCTACATGGATGGAGACCGCGACTATCCCCGGTACTTTGCGAGCCTGGGGCTGTTCACCTTCTCGATGCTCGGCATCGTGCTCTCCGACAACCTAGTCCAGACCTTTATCTTCTGGGAGCTGGTGGGCGTGACTAGCTATCTGCTGGTCGGATTCTGGTACGAGAAGCCGTCCGCAGCGGACGCTGCCAAGAAGGCCTTCCTGACCAACCGAATCGGCGACTTCGGGTTCATCCTGGGCATCATTCTGGTCTGGTCCGCCGCCGGAACCGTCCAGTTCACCGAACTCGCAGCGAAGTTCCATACGGATCCAAGGCTGCTGGGGGGCCTGACCTCGCTCGCGGGTGTGTTGATCTTCCTCGGCGCCATGGGCAAGAGCGCCCAGGTCCCCTTGCATGTCTGGCTCCCGGACGCGATGGAGGGTCCGACCCCGGTGTCTGCCCTCATCCACGCTGCCACGATGGTCGCGGCCGGCGTCTACATGCTGTGCCGGGTGTTCTTTCTCCTCGACCTGCCAGCCGCCTGGCCGGGGTTCCTTGGAGCGCTCGCCGGCCCTTCCGCTTTGGGGATCATTGCATGGGTGGGTGGCATCACATCGCTTCTGGCGGGTCTCATCGCGATCCAGCAGAACGATATCAAACGGATCCTCGCCTACTCGACGCTCTCCCAGCTCGGCTACATGGTCATGGCGGTGGGTTGTGCGGGTCCCGACGCGGCGATGTTCCACCTGACGACCCACGCCTGTTTCAAGGCGCTTTTGTTCCTCGGTGCCGGCAGCGTCATTGCCGGTTGTCACCACGAGCAGGACATCTGGCAGATGGGCGGTTTGTGGAAGCGGATGCCGACCACGTCGATCTGCTTTGCGATTGGTACTGCGGCACTGTGCGGCCTCCCAGTTATGACCTCGGGGTTCTACAGCAAGGATGCGATCTTCGCCTCGGCTCTGGCAGCCGACCGGCCTGTCCTGTTCGCGGTCGGAGTGCTGGTGGCCGGACTGACGACGCTCTACATGGCCAGGCTCTACTTGGTCGCCTTCCTGGGTGAGCCACGCAGCGAGTCGGCTGGCCATGCCCACGAGTCCGGAACCCCGATGACCCTCCCACTTGTGATCCTCGCCCTTCCATCGGTGGCATTGGGTTGGCTTCCGATCGGGTCGTTCCTCAAGGAGATGTCCTTCGGTGGCGGCCACCCACACTACCCCGACTCGATCACGGACATCCTGTTCGATCCTTTCAACCACTCGCCGCTCGGTGCGGTTCTGGGACTGGGGCTGATTGTCTTCGGTGGTTTCGTTGCCGTGTCGCTCTATTGGAACGCCTCCGTCGACCCTCTTCCGAAGACGCTGGGCTGGGTGTCGACGGCACTCCGTTCCAGGCTGTTTTTTGATGCTATCTACGACCGGGTCGTGGTGCCGATCCATGACGCGGTCGCGGGCCTGTTCGGTCTGATCGACCGATGGTTTTTGCAAGGACTGGTGGTCCGTGGTGGATCCGGGGCCGTTGATCTCGTGGGACGCGGACTCCGCCTCGTCCAGACCGGAAACATCCAGACCTATGCCTTCCTGTTCGTGATCGGCGTCGCCGTGCTGGTCATCCTCGCCCTGAAGTAACCGCCATGTCCCCCGCAACGCTCCTCATTCTTCTGCCCTTCGTCGGGATTCTGGCGATTCTGCTGACCCCATCGAAGTATGCCTTCGCCTGGCGCTTCTGGGCCCAGCTCTTCTCTGGTCTCGCCGCGTTGGCATCCCTTTTTGTCTTCTTCGGGTTCCACCCGGGAGCTGCCGGCTACCAGATGGTCCAACGGCTTGAATGGAATTCCGAGCTTGGCCTCGCCTTCCATGTTGGAGTCGACGGCCTCAATGTCGGACTGCTCCTCGCAACGGCGCTGGTGGGTTTCGCTGCAGTCTGGGTCTCCGATGAGATCGAGAAGAATCCGAAGCTCTTCTATGTGCTCCTCCTGACGATGATCGGAGGCGCTCTTGGGGCGTTTGCCTCACTCGATCTCTTCTTCGTCTATTTCTTCAACGAGTTCGCCCTGCTACCGACCTTCCTGATGATCGGCATCTGGGGTCGGGGAGATCAGAAGAACTTCGCGACCTTCCAGATCACCCTCTACCTCTCGTTGGGTGCCTTGGTCGCCCTAGTGGGGCTGGTCTGCCTCTATGCGCTTTCCGGGGCGAACACGCTCGACGTGTTGGTGCTTGCGGCTTGGCTAAAGGACCACCCGCTCCCTGCTGAATTGCAGACCCTCATCTTCGGCCTGCTGCTTCTTGGGTTCGGGACGCTAGTCGGGCTGTTTCCGTTCCATAGTTGGGCCCCCCTTGGCTATGGGGTGGCTCCGACGGCGACGGCAATGATGCACGCGGGTATCCTCAAGAAAGTGGGTCTCTTTGTCCTCCTGCGGGGCGCATTTCCGCTTCTGCCACAGGGAGTCCAGAACTGGACCGGCGTGCTCGCGGTCCTGTGCCTCGGCAACCTGCTCTACTGTGGCTGGGTGGCGATGCGACAGAAGGATCTGAACCTCCTCCTCGGAAACTCGAGCCTTGCCCACATGGGGTTTGTCTTCCTGGCCCTCGCCAGCACGACGGTCATTGGAATCACCGGAGCTGTCCTCGTCATGGTGGCCCATGCGTTTCTGGCGGCGCTCGAGTTCGCGTTGAGCGGGTACCTTTACCGCCGCACCGGAACTCTCGAGATGTCGATGCTGGGAGGTGCTTTCCGCCAGATGCCGTTCATCGGTGCCGCTTTGATCGCGGCTCTCATGGCCGGATGTGGGGTCCCGGGGTTCGCCAATTTCGCCGGTGAGCTCACCGTGATGTTCGGCGTGTGGTCGGTGATGCCGTGGCACGTGGTGGTCGCCGCCTGGGGTGGCCTCGTCATCGGTGGCATCTACATGCTCCGGGCGATCCGGAAGGTGGCGCACGGCGAGGTCGGCAAGGTCCTCGAGGGCAAGCCGGACGTCGTCGGACTTGCCCGGGTGCCCTATGTCGTCCTCCTGCTTGCCCTTGTCTTTTTTGGGGTGGCTCCCGGGGTGTTGGTTGACCGGATCCGTCCAAGCGCCGAACGCGTGGTTTCCCTCGCGACTGCGGGTGCCGAGAAGACCGGTGCCGCGGGCCATGCCTCGGTCCTAAACCCCACTTCCGCTCCCGCCCACTGACCGCGATGAACTCCGCACTGCTCCTGATCGAATTCCTTGTCGCCCTGCTCGGGGTTGGAATCCTGCTGGCCGATCTGTGGGTTCCGGCCGCGGCGCGGAAGACGCTTGCCTACGTGGCCGCCACGGGACTCCTCCTCATCCTCACTCTCCATGCCGGAGCCTTTGGTCCGGTCGACGGAACCGCCTTTGGCGGAATGTTCCTGGTGGATCCGCTGGCCAACTACTTCAAGTCCCTGTTCCTCGTTGTCGGAATCCTCGTCATTCTGATTTCCGTTCGTTTCGCCGACCGGTTGTCCGGCTATGGTGAATTCGTCGCCCTGACCCTCTTCGCGCTCGTAGGGATGCTCCTGACCGCTTCGGCGAATGATTTCATCCTGATGTTCGTCGCGCTGGAGCTGGTGACCGTGACATTCTTCATCCTGGTCAGCTTCCAAAGGACCCGCCTTAGTTCGGTCGAGGCGGGGGTCAAGTACCTCATCTTTGGTGCCTTGGCTGCTGCGTTCATGGTGTTTGGCATCGCACTCATCTTCGGTTCGGCCAACACCACCAACTTCTACGAAATTGCCGCCAAGCAGAGTTCTCTTGCGGCGTCTCCGGTCTTCCTGATCGGGCTGCTCCTGACCTTCGTGGGGCTGGGCTTCAAGATCTCGGCAGTCCCGTTCCAGATGTGGACCCCCGACGTCTACCAGGGTGCCCCTGCACCGGTGACGGCGTTCCTTGCCACGGGTTCGAAGGCAGCAGGCTTTGTCCTGATCCTGCGTCTGGCCTATTCGGTGGTCCCGGAGCTGGTTGCCCAATGGGGACATCTGCTGGTTGCACTCGCGGTCATCACGATCCTTTATGGAAGTCTCTGCGGCCTTGCCCAGCGGTCGGTGAAGCGTCTGCTTGGCTATAGTTCGATCACCAATGCAGGGTTCCTGCTCCTGGGTGTAGCGGCCATGAATGGAACCGGGGCGACAGCGATCGGGTTCTTCATCGCGGCCTATGTTTTCACAACGCTTCTCGTTTTCGCCGGGGTTACTGCGGTGGTTTCCGCAACGGATTCCGACGACATCACCGCGTTCGACGGCCTCGGGTCTCGGTCACCGTTCCTGGCGGGTGGATTGACCCTTGGATTTGCCAGTCTCGCCGGGGTACCTCCTTTGGCGGGCTTCTTCGGAAAGTTCTGGCTCTTCAAGGCGGTCGCCGCACGGGCTGGTGCTGACATCTGGTTTCTAGCGGCCCTCCTCCTTGCCTGCATCGGCGTGGTTCTCTCGATGTACTACTACTTCGGGGTGATCCGATCGATGTTCTGGCCGCGCCTCGACAGTTCGTCCTCCCGCATCGAGGCCGGGATGCCGATCGCGCTGACCACCCTTGCCTGCGCGGCCGCCATCTTTGTCATTGGACTCTTCCCGGAAGGTGTTGTCGACCTGTCGCGTCAAGCGGTCGCCGGCTTGTCCGGAGAAGCGGTGATTTCAGCCCATGCGGCAGCGCCAGCCTCAGGACACTAGCCCTGCGTCGAGTGGACTCGGAGCCCATCCGTCGCCACGACGCATCCACCCTGGCGGCACATTCCTTCCCCGCCAATTTCCCCTTCCTCTCGAGACCTCCAGTCCCCGGGCCTCTCACCCGGGTCGGAAGCCGGATTGGCGGGTCCACCGAGAAAATGGGTGGCCCTCTCCCTGAGGTCTTCATGTCGCCTCCTCCGAGATGCCGTTGGGAATCGGTCCTGTTTTTGCTAGTTTGCCAGGTGGTTGGTCCCTGGCGTGGGTTCCGGATGGATTCCACAGCTGGAAGCGCCAACCGCAAGGAGTTGGAATGCCATGCCGATGACACATGCTGTTGGTGATCTCCCCGGTTCCCTGTCGTGGATCCTGCGGATTGCGGGTCCACTGGGATTCTTCGGGTTGATGTTGGCAGTCCAGCCTGATGCGGGAGCTGCCGAGGCGAACGATCTTTTCAGGTCTCGGTCTCGGATCCCCGGTAATCGGGCTGCCCTCTCCTCAACAACGATCGGCGCAACCCGGGAGCCCGGCGAACCTCTTCATGCCGGGGTGGTGGGTGGTGCCTCGCTCTGGTGGCAATGGACTCCTGACACTTCAGTGGCGCCACAGGGGGGCTACGTTGTCATCGACACTGCCGGGAGCGAGTTCGACACGCTGTTGGCCGTCTATTTTGGCAAGGCCTTCGACCAACAGTTTGATGTCATCGCCTCGAACGACAACGCCCCGGGCCTCAACAGCAGCCGGGTTGCCTTTGATGCGTTACCCGCGGTCGATTACAGCATCGCGGTCGATGGACGGGCCGGAGCCTCGGGACCCCTTAAGCTCAATCTCAGGCTCTATACCTTTCCCGAATTCCAGCGGCAGCCCGACGCCCTGGAACGAATCGAGGGCGAGGCCGCCATTTTCTCGGTGGATGTCCTGGGCAAGACGCCACTGACCTACCAGTGGCAACACGCCGGGACGAATGTGCCAGGCCAGACGGGTCCTGAGCTCCGGATAGCGACGATCCGCAAGTCGGATGAGGGAGCCTATCGTGTGGTGGTTCGGAATGCCTATGGCCAGACCAACAGTGCCTCCGCCAATCTCGTCGTGCTGCCGGGGCCCAAGATCGTGACGAGTCCGGTCGGTTCCAATCCTGAGCCCGGCTCGACGGTGACGCTTCGGGTGGAGGCCGTAGGGTCACCGCCTCTGTCCTACCAATGGTTCGTTGCGAAGGCTCCGGGAGGGTCTACAACCGCCGTGGCTGGGGCCACCGGTCCTACATTGGTCATCGAGAACATTTCCACCGACCAGGCGGGGAACTATACGGTCCGGGTCTCCAATGGGAGCTCCTCCCAGACGAGTGCTCCGGCCGCGGTGGCAGTCGATCCGTTGCCCCCGCGTATCACCACGGGCCCCGTGACGGTGATCGCCGATATCGGGTCCGACGCCGTCTTCCAGGGCGAGGCAGCTGGTCATCGCCCGATCACGTGGCAGTGGTTCTTCCGTGATCCAAAGTCTGGGACCTCCAGGCCCATACCGGGTGCCACGTTGCCGAAGCTGATCGTGACGTCTGTTGATCTGGCCAAGGATGGCTTCTACAGCTTTTCGGTCTCCAATCGGTATGGTGTGACGCTGAGCCAAGAGGCCCGGTTGGCAGTCCAGGTCGGTCCGGCGAACGACCTGTTTGCAAACCGGACGCCGCTGGGTTCGGTCAGCACCGTGGCCTACGGATACAACCGCAACGCGTCTTCCGAGCTCGGTGAACCCAATCACGCGGGACAGCCGGCCCGGAACTCCGTCTGGTGGTCCTTCAAACCGACCGAACTGGGTTTCCTGACCCTCGACCTTGCTGGCAGCACCATCGACACCGTGCTTGCCGTATACTCGGGCACCAACCTTGCCCAACTGAAGCCGATCATCTCGAACGATGATGGTAGGGATCCAGTCACGGGGGAGGTTCGGACCCAGAGTCGGGTAGCTCTGGTGGCGGAGGCGGGTCGGGATTATCTCATCGCCGTTGATGGTAAAAACGGACAGGTGGCGGACAGCGCCGCGAATGGGAATCGGGGTGGACTCGTGCTCTCGGTCGTCATGACCAACCAGTTCCCGGCACCTGTCATCACCAACCAGCTTCCCGAGATGCTGCTGCTTCCAGGTACTCGTGCCGGGGAGGCGGGATGTGGCACCCAGACCTATTCCATCGACGCCGGCGGGCTGCTGCCGATCGCGCACCGCTGGCAGTTCAACCTCAGGTCCCTGACGGTGGAGGAACTCGAGGGCAGGAAGGCTCGGGACCTCGGGGTTCCTCCTGGCTTGGAGTCCTTCCAGGTACCCGTCTCGTGGCTGGGTGTCCTGAGGACCGGTGCCGACTCGTGGGTGGACATCCCCGGGGCCACCAACAGGAACCTCACCTTGACTGATCTCACCATGGCCCAGTCCGGTCAGTTCCGGGTCATTGTCTCAAACCAGGGCGTCCCCGGGTCCGTCACCAGCGCTCCGTCCACTCTTGTGGTCAGCCCGTTACCGATCCTCTTAGGCCATCCGACGGGATTCACCAACCGGGAGTGTGACCTTTCCCGGCCGCTCGAAATCACCGTGAGGGAGGGGTGCTATCCTCAGACGGTGGAGTGGTATTTCAACGGCAACCGGGTCGCCAACCAGTCCGCCCCACGATTTTCCTTCCAGCAGGGGCGGGTCGACGAGTCCGGGGAATACCAGGCCGTCATCCGGAACTCAGCGGGTTCGACGACCAGTCGAGTGGCCCAGGTCGTCTTCGATCCCAAGCCGGTCCTGCTTGGAAAGCTGACCCTGTCTGCGCCAAGGGTGTTCGACTGCGAGGCGGTTCTTGCCGAGTTCAACTACGCGCCGAGGTGTCGCACCACGGCAATTGAGTGGTTCCTCGACGGGAGGCCGGTACCCGGTGCTGGTGAGGATTTCCTGATCTTCAATGCGGAACCCCAGTCTGCCGGCAACTACACCGTCCGCATCTCCAACGAATTTGGATCGGTGACGAGCGAACCGGTGGCGCTGACGGTGGATCCCAGCCCGGTTGTAATCACCCAGCCAGGCACCGGGAGGCTTCGTCGCGTCCTGGTTGGCACCGCCTTCACCAACACGGTGAAGATCGCGAGTTGCCGGAACCTGACGTTCGAATGGCGCAGGGATGGCCAGCCGCTTGTCGACGGGGGAGGAATCGAGATTGTGACCGCGAAAAATCCGGCCGGGGATCAGACCAGCTGCCAGCTGGTGATCCGTGGCGCCCAGCTGTCCGACACCGGCAACTATGATGTTGTGGTCCGGAGTCCCAACGGTTCGGTCACTAGCCGCTCCGTAGCGATCCAGGTCATGTTGCCGCCACCGAATGACTTTTTCGCCTCGAGGCTCGCTCTCACCAATGCCACCTCGACCCTCGGTGGATCGAACTTCTTTACCTCCAGCGCACTTGGATCCAACTACTTCGCGACGGCCGAGTCGGGTGAACCACCCCATGCAGGTCAGAATCCGCTCCACTCGGTCTGGTGGACGTGGAAGTCCCCGGCGCCCTCCCAGGTCACGGTGAGTCTCGACGGCAGCGACTTTGACACACTTCTCTCGGTTTTCACCGGCACCGAGTTGGCCTCTTTGACGGTGATCACCAACAACGATAACGCCGGCGGTAGGACCACCAGCCGGGTGAGCTTCCTCGCGGCTAGGAACCGCGAGTTCCAGATCGGGGTGGATGGTCGTCGTGGCGACCTTGAAGAGGGACTGATCCGGATGTCGGTCCAGGCGGAGGAAATCGTCTCCCCGCCCATCATCGTCTACCAGCCGCGCCACGTCGCGGTGAGGCAGGGAGGAAACGCCAACTTTTCGGTCGGTGTCTGGGGAAGTCCCGACATCCAGTTCCAATGGCAGTTCAAAGGTCAGTCCATCCCCGGAGCGACCAACTCGACGTTGCAGATCCGAAACGCGCAGCCCCTCGATGAGGGTGTATACCGGGTCCTGCTCTCCAACGAGTATGGCGCCACCAACAGCTGGGAGGTCCAGCTGACGCTCGGGACCATTGTTGTCGGGCAGGTCACGGACGCGACAACCTCCCTCGGCGTTGCCGGTGCGAAGGTGTCGGTGGGACCCTACTCTGCGGTCACGGACTCGGTCGGCAATTTCCTTCTGATCGGTCCGCGAAGCTCGGGTGCCCGGGTGGATTTCGACAGCCACAAGCGTCGCGTCCGGCTCCGCGAACCGGTCCGCTTCAACAATCTTTCGACTGACTCCCGGGTTCTCCTACGGTGCGAGCGGGAGGGCTACAGCACCTACGAGGACCGGCAGTTCGACGCCCCAGCCGGACAGTATGTCACCAACCGCGTGATCCTCTCCCCGTTCACTGACGGACTCCGAATGGTCCTCGGCTGGGGACAGAGTCCGGCGGACCTTGACCTTCATCTTCTGGTTCCTCCGATCGATGGAAAGCCTCGGCATGTGCAGTACATCGATGCCGACCGGGGCAACCTTGAAGCGCCACCGTTCGCGAGGCTCGACGTCGACGTTCAAAACGGATTCGGCCCTGAGACCATCACCATCAGCCGGCTCTTCGATGGCGTCTACCGGGTGTATGCCAAGAAGTTTGATCCAGCCGCACCGGGTTCCGTGGCGGGATCCCGGGCGACCCTGCGGGTCTATAATCCCTCAGGACTCTTGGGCGTCCGGGAGGTTCCCACCGATGGAACCGGCTCCGTCTGGCATATCGCTGACTATGATACGGCGAGTGGTGTCCTCGTCTGGGCAGACCAGATCCAGTCGGGCGATCCGACATGGCCGACCCGGATCGTCTTTCCCTCGGATGGTGGCGGCTCGACGATCACGAACAGACCGGTGACACCTTCCGGCGAGCCGATCGTCGGGGCCACCTATCTCTGGGATTTCGGGGACGGGGAAACGAGCACCGAATACGCTCCGTCACATGCCTACGGAAAGGCGGGAAGCTATACGGTGCGCCTTACCCTGAACGCTCCCGGCATCGCGCCGATCACCGAAACCAAGCAGCTCTTCATCACCGCCTACAATGAGCCACCGGTTGTTGCGTTGACCAATCCGCGGGCGGGCGGACTGATTCGGTCGGGCGTTCCGTTCACCCTCCAGGCCAGGGCCGAAGACTTCGACGGTTCCGTGACCAGGGTGGAGTTCTATCGGGTGGAGGCCGGGAAACCGATCGGGGTTGGACAGGTGCTGTCGCCCCCCTTCGCCCTCGAGCATCCGGTCCTGGCACCTGGGCAATACGAGTTCTTCGCTCGTGCGTTCGACGATCTTGGCGCCACGACCGACAGCGCCCGGGTTGGGGTCGAAGTGGTCGACCTGGACGGTGACATCCTGCTGATCAGCAGGGCCAGCGACGTGGAGACCGATGTGGTCCTCAACTACCTGATCGATCTGGGGATCCCCGATGGTCCATTCAGCTTCCGCTCGCCGAATCTCCGGATCGCCACGCCGGAGACGCTCCGCCCCGAGATCCTTCGCCACTTCAAGCTCGTCCTCTGGGACGATCTCGGCGCCCTCGAGAATGCTCCCACCGACCAGGAGGTGCAGCTTCTGGGTGAGCTCCGTTCGGCCGGGGTGCCTCTGTACCTCATCGGTGAGCATCTTGCGGCCAACTCGGTTCGTCTGACCGAGGCATCCTCGCTCTGGCGTGCCCTGACCCAGATCGGCCCGGTGCCCGGCAAGACCTCGACCGGCCCGATCGGCTTCCTGGATCCTGACCGGGATCGCCCTCGCTTTGGCAACGAGTATGGGACGGTCCTCGGGTTCACCTATCCGAACCCGACCGAGGCGACCGTCCTCCTCGAAGAGGAGCTCGATGTCGTCCTGGAGCGCGAAGGCCGGCCCGTGATGTTGTCGGGACCGAAGTCCGACGTTCCCGACCTTGGGGACGCGCGTGTGGTCTCCCAGGATTTCCTTGTGGCGATCGGATCCGAGTGGGACTCCCTCGCGGAGCGTCGGGCCCTGTTCCTCAACGCGGCCTCCTGGCTGATGCGCCTCGGGGATTGTGACTCGGTCGGCCTGGAGGTCTCCACCGACCAGGTGCCTAGTACCGTCGGAGTCGGACAGCTCCTTCGCGTCGCGACCGATGTCCTCCAGGTTGGAGGGTGTGATCGGGGGGCAATTCTGTTCAGCAACCTCATCTCGACCGGCTTCGAGGTGGTGGGATTCCAGGTGGAATCCGTCACCCCTTCCCAAGCGACAAACCTGATTCGCATGGAGCGGACCCCCGACGGTGTGCTGACCCGGTTCGCCCGGACGAAGGATCCTGTGGCCTTCCGGCTGGTCTACGATCTGGTGCCCACAACGACCGGCTTGTTCACCAATCACATGGCGATCCGGTTCAACCCGTTCTATGCGGCCGAGACTGTCGCGGAGCAGGTCTTTTCGGTGGGAACCTCCGACTGCGCATCGCAGACCGCCCGCGTCTCAGCGCGGGTAGGTCCGTCGGGTGTCTTAGAACTGGTGGTCGCGGGGTCCGGCTCCTGTACGTTCCAGATCCAGACCTCCTTGGACCTAGGCATCTGGAGGCCTGAGGGTGACGTCATTCCCTCGGTCTCCGGGACCGTGGTGCCGCTCGGGACCGTCGACTCGGAGGTTCGGTTCTATCGGGTGATCCCGAAGCCCTGAATCCAGAAACACCTCAGAGGGCGCTTCCTGCCGCGTGGCCGCTCGACCATGCCCACTGGAAATTATAGCCGCCCAACCAGCCGGTGACATCCACGACCTCACCGATGAAGTGGAGGCGTGGGACCTTCCGACTCTCGAGCGTCTTGGAGGAAAGTTCGGCCGTGTCCACGCCGCCGAGCGTGACCTCAGCCTTGGCATAGCCTTCATCGCCGGCGGGCTGGATCTCCCACGACTCCAGCGCGCGGGCCATGGCCTCCAGATCCCGCTGCGCGACCTGCGCCAAGGGGCGTGAGGTGCCATGACGCTGGATCCATGCGGTCGCGAGTCGCTCTGGAAGACGGCCGCGCAGGATGGCCTTAAGGTCTCTCCCGCTCCGACGTTCCGATTCGAGAAGTGGGAGGGCAGGGGAATCCGGAATCAGGTTGATCCGGATCGATTCGTCCGGTCGACGGTGGCTTGAGATCTGCAGGATGGCCGGGCCACTCAATCCCCGATGGGTGAACAGGACGTTCTCCCGGAAACGGGGCGCATCCCCCGGAAGCGTCACGGTTGAATCCACCGCGAGCCCGCTGAGGGCGCCGAATACCTCGAGGTCGGCCGGAGTCCAGGTCAGGGGTACGAGCCCGGGTCGGGGTTCGACCACCCGCAGCCTGAACTGACGGGCCACCTCGTAGCCGAAGGGTGTTGTGCCCAGTTTTGGGAACGAGAGCCCCCCGCTGGCGATGACTAGTGAGGAAGATCGGAATTCCCCCAGACTGGTCTGCAGGGTCCAGGCGGGTGCCCCCGGGGTGCCATCATGGGCTTCATGCCGTTGAACCGAGTGAATCCGGCAGTTGAGACGAATCTGGACTTCGGCATCTGCACATTCGTCCTCGAGGAGTTGCAGGATCTGTTTGGAGCTCTGGTCGCAGAAGAGCTGCCCGAGCTTCTTCTCATGCCACTGGATTCCGTGGCGCTCCACGAGGGCAAGGAACTCGGCGGGCGTGTACCGAGCGAGGGCCGATTTAACGAAGTTTGGGCTGCCTGAGGTGACGTAGTTTGCCGCGGTGGCGCCGATGTTGGTGAAATTGCAGCGTCCACCCCCGGAGATAAGGATCTTGTTCCCGAGCCGGGGGTTGTGCTCGAGGACCACCACCTTTCGTCCCCGCAGTCCGGCGGTCCGGGCACAGAACAATCCGGCAGCACCTCCGCCCACGATGATCGCGTCGAAATCCACAGGCCGGCAGGGTCACCCACTCCGTCCCTGCATGTCGATCCGCACGAGTCACGCCGGCCGCGAGGTCACTCCGGTCGGTCCGGGTTCATTCCCGGCGGAAGATCCTCGAATTCTCCAAAGTCCCCGGGACGCAGCTCCCGGGAGATTCGCTGCTCCTCGTTGAACCAGCCCCCGAGGTCGATCAGCTTACAGCGTTCGCTGCAGAAGGGACCCCATCGGGCCGAGAACCATTTACCGCGATTGCGGCATCGGGGACAGCTCACGACCAGCTCAGTGGGGGGATTCATCGGTTGAGAAACCGGAACAGGAGGGACAGGAGGAGGCTGAGGACAAGGCAGGTCACCCAGGGCATGAACACTGTGGAGTTGCCACGCCGGATCACAAGATCCCCTGGCAAGGGTGCCCCGAGGGCCCCGAGGCGGCCTCCGGACCACCAAAGAATCCCGCCAACGAAGGCCAGCATCAGGCCTACCACTAGAAGCATCTTGCCAAGGTTTTCCATGTGTCCGGCCTCTCCTTCGAGTCGTCGCTTGCCCGCGTGCACGTCCATACCCGCTAGACGATCTCCAGCGGACACTGCGGCAGTGCATCGAGGAACTGGCGTCCATAGCGCTTCGCGAGAATCCGGTTGTCGAGAATCACGACGATTCCCTGGTCGGTCCCGGTGCGGATCAGACGGCCTACCCCCTGACGGAACTTCAGGATCGCTTCCGGGAGGCTGAAGTCCGCGAAGGAGTTCCCGCCCGCCGCTTCGATCCGCTCGATCCGCGCCTCGATCAGCGGGTGGTCCGGCACGGCGAAGGGCAGGCGGGTGAGGATGACGTTGCTCAGGGCTTCTCCTGGGACATCCACCCCCTGCCAGAAGGAGTCGGTGCCGAACAGCACCGAGTCCACGTTTTCACGGAACTTCTCGAGCATGACGGAGCGGGGCATGCCCGTACCCTGCACATAGACCTCAAGCCCGAGTTCAGCGAAGAAGCCCTCCATCCGCTCCGCTACCTCGTGCATCAGGCGGAAGCTCGTGAAGAGCACGAATGCCTTGCCGTGGGTCTGACGGATGAAGTGTTCGATCCAGTGGACCAGCGCCTCCTGGTATCCGGGCTCCTTCGGCTCGGGGATCTGGCGCGGCACGAGCACCTTCATCTGGGTGGCATAGTCGAATGGGGATCCAACCTGGAGTTTGAGGGTGTTCTCGCCTCCGACGCGGTGGGAGACGTAGTCGAGGGTTGGGTTGTGAACCTCCAGTTTCAGGGTGGTACACGGGGCCCGATCCTCGGGTCGGCTTGCGTTCGGGGGCGACTTCACCCCGAGCGTTGCGCTGGTGAGAATCACGCTCGTCTCCGAACCGAACAGCCGTTGTCGCAGGTAGGCGGCGACATCCACCGGGGCGGCGTTGAGCGAGAGGTTGCGCTGCGTCTTGCCGGTCCGCTCGACCCAATACACGTGACCCTCCACATCCTGGTCGAGGAACGACTTCAGGGCATCCCGGATCTCAAGGAGCCGCCCGTTGCATTCGGTGAGTTCCTCGGCTGTCTCCTTGTCGTCGACCCCCTGGATAAGGGTGCTGATCTGGTCGCGGACCCGGGTCAGGTTCAGGGACAGGGTGTTGGCAACCAGCTCCGGACGACGGATCCGGAGTTCACTCCAGGAGCGGCGTTCCCCCTTCGATGAGGATGGCTGACCTGCCTCGGCGATGGCCTCGCAGGCCGCTTCCACCTGTTCGAAGAAGGTCTCGCTCTGTTCCAGGGCCAGGTTGACCTCCTGGACGGCCGGCCCTTGGCGCAGTGTGGTGAGGAGGCCCTTCTGGGTTTTGGGATTATAGAGTCGGTGGAGGGCGTATTTGAGAGCGCCGCTCCCGACGCTCAGGCCGATGTGGCGCGCAGCCACCTGCTCGACCGTATGGGCCTCGTCGAAGATCACGAAGTCGTTCTTGAATAGAAGGCCCTCTCCGGGGCGGTCCTCGTCGATGCCGTTCAGCAGCGTGAAGAACAGGGTATGGTTCAGCACCAGGACGTCGGCCGAAAGGATCCGTTGCCGGGCACGCTGGAAGAAGCAAACGTGTTTCTGCTCAGCGAGATCGCTGGCGTAGCCACATTTCTTTGGGGCGCAGAGACCCCGTTCGGAGCAGACGCTCTCCCAGACCTTCGGGTCTGGCGCCTCTGGCAGATCGCTCAGGGAACCGTCGGTCGTCTCCTGGGACCATGCCCAAAGCCGGTCCAGCTCCACCTGTTCCGACGACGTGAACAGGGAGGCGGCCTGTTGTCGGGCCTTCCGGAGGCGTCGGGTGCAGAGGTAGTTCGACCTGCCCTTGAGCATTGCGAAGCTGAACTCGACCGGCAGGACCTTCTGGAGGAGCGGCAGGTCCTTCTCTACCAGCTGTTCCTGGAGGTTGATCGTATGGGTGCAGACGATCGCTTTCTTTTTCTGTGCGACCGCGTGGAGGATCGCGGGGACCAGGTAGCCGAAGCTCTTCCCGACCCCGGTTCCAGCCTCGACCAGGAGATGGCGCCTGTCGGCGAGGCATCGGGCGACGGCCATGGCCATGCGTTGCTGCTGGGGGCGGAACTCGAAATTCCGTGCCTTTGAGAAGAGTCCTGTGGGCGAAAAGATGTCCGCGACCTGCAGCACGAGGTCTGTAGGTTGGGACGACTGGGTTTCCGCCGTGGAACGCACGTCCACAGTAAACCGGACGAAGAGCCCTAACGCCAAGCGTGAGCGTCGAAACCCTCCGATTTCCCGACACACCAGGATGTCTCTCGGCAAAAAATTCCCCGCTCGCCCTTTTGCCGAAGCTGGTGTTTGTTCCGAACGATGTCGTCCGAATCCACGCCTGACGCCCAACCGCGTCGATGCTTCATGAAGGAGGCAGCCGCCGTGGCCATAGGTGGTGCCGCAACCCTGGTGCCCGTGGCCTCCGGCCTCCTCGTGTGGCTTGACCCGCTGAATTCCGGCGGCGGCGAGGGTCAATCTTCGTTCAGCCGCATCACGGGACTCGAGTCCCTCCCGGCCGACGGAGTGCCCCGCAAGTTCACGGTCATCGCCGACAGGCAGGACGCCTGGACGAAGAATCCCAATGTTCCGGTCGGGGCCATCTACCTGTCCCGATCGGCGAAGGGTGACATCACTGCATTCCAGTCGATCTGCCCCCATGCCGGCTGCTTCGTCGAATACCGCCCGGCCAAGAACGAGTTCTTCTGTCCCTGCCACAACAGCTCCTTCGCGGCGGACGGCACTATCAACGATCCGAAGAGCCCCAGCCCGCGTCCCATGGACACTCTGGCGGTCGAGATCCGTGGCAATGACGTCTGGGTCCGGTTCCAGAACTTCCAGGCTGGGCACCGGGAGAAGATTCCGACCGCATGAAAGCATTGTGGGAATGGCTGGATTCCAGGACCGGGATCCGACACCTCGCCCAGGAGGCCCTGATGGAGAAGATCCCGGGTGGCGCCCGCTGGCGCTACGTCTGGGGCAGTGCCCTGACCTTCTGTCTGGCGATCCAGTTCATCACCGGCGTCGTGCTCTGGGCTGCCTACAGCCCCGGAGCGAAGTCCGCTTGGGAATCCGTATTCTACATCCAGCATGAGATGGCGGGCGGCTGGTTTCTCCGGGGTCTGCACCACTACACCGCACAGCTCATGGTGGTACTGCTGGCGCTCCACCTGATGCAGGTGCTGATCGATGGGGCCTACAAGGCACCTAGGGAGGTGAACTTCTGGTTCGGTCTCGCCCTTCTGCTGGTGACGCTGGGATTGGCCCTCACCGGATACCTGTTGCCGTGGGACCAGAAGGGATACTGGGCCACGAAGGTCGCGACCAACATCGCCGCCATCACGCCCGTGTTCGGATCCCAGATCGAACGACTCATCGTCGGTGGATCCGACTATGGCAACCTGACCCTCACCCGCTTCTTCGCCCTGCATGCCGGCATCCTGCCCGGGGCGATCGTCGTCCTGGTCGCTGGTCACATTGCGCTGTTCCGACGACACGGTATCACGGCCAAGAAACCCTTCCGGAAACCGGATGCGAACTTCTGGCCCGACCAGGTCCTGATGGACGCCGTCGCCGCCCTCGCCGTGGTCCTCACCGCGGTATCGCTCACCTTGTACTTCCGTGGTGCCGAGCTGTCGGCCCCAGCCGATCCGAGCGAGCCCTATTCCGCGGCTCGGCCCGAGTGGTACTTCCTCTTCCTGTTCCAGTTCCTCAAGTACTTCCCCGGGGGTACCGAGGTCTGGGGTGCCATCATCATTCCGTCGGGCGTCTTGGGTGTGATGGCCCTCATGCCCATCCTCGGGCAGTGGAAGCTCGGCCACCGGTTCAATCTAGGGTTTGTCGGAGCCATTCTCGTGGGGGCGCTGTTTCTGACCTTCGAAGCGAAGCTCCAGGACTCCCGGGATCCGGAGTACCGCAAAGCCGTCGAGAAGGCCCATCGTGACTCGGAACGTGCCGTCGAGCTGGCCAAGTCACCGACCGGGATTCCTGAGGGAGGCGCGGCGTTGCTGCTGCGACGTGATCCGCTCACACAGGGACCCCGGCTCTTCGCACAGCACTGCGCCGGATGCCATCGGTTCGACGGTCATGACGGTCTTGGAAACACCCTCCAGGAGGCCGCCAGCGCTCCGGATCTCAAGGGCTTCGGTTCCCGCGAATGGCTGTCAGGCCTCCTCGATCCCGACAAGGTCGCGACGGCCCACTACTTCGGTGGAACCAAGTTCAAGGACGGCAAGATGGTCCGCTTCGTCCAGCAGAAGGTCGCCAAGTATTCCGAGGCAAAGCGTGCCGACCTCACCAAGGTCATCCTCGCCGTGAGCGCCGAGGCTGCGCTGCCGGTGCAGGCTGAACTCGATATCCGTGACAGGGCACTGATCGAGGAGGGCCGGACCCTGGCTCGCGAGTCGGTGAACTGTACTGACTGCCACCAGTTCCGGAAACCCGATGAAGATGCGACCGCGCCGGATCTGACCGGCTGGGGTTCCCGTGAGTGGTTGGTCGCCATCATCAGCAACCCCGCCCACACGCGGTTCTATGGCAAGCGCAACGATCGCATGCCGGCGTTCGCCGAGACCGGTCAGCTCGATGTCGAGAAGATCGGGACCCTTGCCGACTGGCTTCGCGGCGACTGGTATCGGGCCGCCGCCAGGTAGCGGTGGCCAGGGTGTCAACCCCGCATCCCTCGCTAGATCTGACGATGGTGGACCTCCCCTGGGAGGTGATCCGATGCAGGCATGCATTGGAAACCCAGATCCCATCCGCTTCGATTCGTCACTCTGGTCCTCGCCGGTCTATTCGGCCTCGAGGCGATCTCGTCGGATTCCCCTTCGAACGACACCGGAATCCCCGCAACCCGACCGGTCGGAACCGGCCGGGTTGACCTGATTCCGCCCCGCCTCAGGGCGGACACCCCCCGCCAACAGCTCTGGTTGGAGGGCCTGGAACAGGCAACAACGCATCAACTCCTCACTGCTCCGAGTCCAGAGGGTCCATGGAAGGAGATCGGATCCATCGGAGGTCCGGATCAGCCGTTCCGGATCGATGCATCCACCGGTCATGACCCGGTCCGCTTCTACCGCGTGGAGCTCTCGTCGGGGGTGCCCGGGAGTTCCGAGGGTGACGACCCAGATCCGGCCGACGTGGGCGCAGGTCGGGATTGGGATTCCCTGATGGAGAGTGTCGACCGATCTACACTCTGGGTGGGTGCCTCTGGTGTTGGACGGCATGGAGAGGACGGAGGCGTCCCGACTGTGAGTGTCGCCGCGTCCCCTGTGGCGATGCCGGAACGTGGCGGGGCGGGGGGATTCGTGCTGCGGCGCACTCCGCCCCTGGATCAGGCCCTGGAGGTCTTCTTTGAGCTCAGGGGATCGGCGGCCAATGGAGGCGATTACCGTTGGATCCCGAATCGCACCACTTTTCCCCCGGGCGCTGCGGAGGTACGGGTACCCGTCTGGCCCATCGCCGATGGGCTGGATGAACCGGACGAGGAGATCCGGCTCCATGTCGAACGCTCTGCGGACCATGCCATCGGCGTCGGCAGCGCCCAGATCCGACTCCTCGATTCGGATCTTCCCTTGGTCCGGCTCTCGGTGGTCGATGGCACGGCGCGACGGTGCCTCTGGAAGCCGTTGGATTCGGCTGAGGTCGAAATCCGTCGTGAGGGGCGGCTCGAGAGTCCGTTGAAGGTGATCCTCCGGGTCTCCGGATCCGCCGCGTCTGGACGGGATTTCCTGGCCATTGCGCCGGCCTACGAAATCCCCGCAGGACAGAACTCGATCCGTGTCCCCGTCGTACCGATTCATCCTGGCCTCACCAACGGCCCCCTCCGTGTCACCCTGACGGCCGAAGGATCGGTCGCCTATCGGGTCGACCCCCAGTGGGCCAACGCCAGCGTCAGCCTCCTCAACTCGATTCCTAGCGTCGTGACCGTGACCGCGCCGGATTCTGAGGCGGTCGAGGGCGCCACTCCGCCGAACCCCGGCGTCTTCCGGTTCACTCGCACTGGTGATCTCTCCGAACCGCTTCGGGTCTTCTATCGGGTCGGTGGCACCGCACAGGGAGTCTCGACCGAATCCAGGCCGGACTACCCGGCTCTGCCTGGCGAGATCCTCATCCCAGCGGGTCGATCTGAAGAATCAATTGTGGTCACGCCCTATGCGGATCCGGACCTGGAGTCCCAGGAGACCGTGACCGTGGTGCTGACAGGATCGATCGACTACCAGATCGGACCGGCGTCGGAGGCCACCCTCCGGATCGAGGACCCTGCCCCCAACCGTTTGATGGGACGTACCCTCGCCTCGACCGCCTCACCGGGACCTGGTGCGACGGCCCTGATCGAGGTGACCCGGCTGGGACGGACCAGCCAACCGCTGACGGTACCAATCGAGGTCCTCGGCAGGCGTCGCTGGCAATCGGTCTGGCAGGACTTCAAGTCGGTGCCTGCCTGGGCGGGCGGGAGCTACGTGTTGCTGGTCGATGGACAGCCCAGCACCGTCCTCACTTTCCCCCGCGGTGTCTCAAAGCGGACTGTCGGGCTGAGGGCGGTGCATCCTGTTACCGATGTTCCGGCGGCCACCGTGGTCATCGACCCCCACGGGGTTCTGCCGATCGTCCAGCCGGTGCGCTTCATTGATCCCGCAAACGTCGTGACGTTGAGCGCTTCCGCGTCGCACGTCGTGGAGGGAGGAACGTGGTCGGTGCGTCTCCGGGCCCAGGGACCGACCCCGGGTGGGACTGCTGTCCAACTGACCGTAAAGGGGGACCTCCGTCTCGCCGACTGCATCGTCACCGGGGCCACCGTTTCACCTGGTGGGCAAAGCCTTATGGCAACGATCCCGGCGTGGGTTCCTGGAAAGCCAGGTGGGGAAATCACGATCGGAATAACGCCACCGCGGAATTCCGTGGCGACGACCCAGCCACGGCATCTCGCGCTGGTCTTCGATCAGAAGCAGACCGGGGCCTGCCTGCCAGGAGCCAGCCAGCAGCGGCCCTACGTGGCAGTCCGAGTCTCGGATTCCACCGATTCCTCGAGGCCGCCCTTGGATGTGGACGGCGATCACCTGCCGGATGATTTCGAGATCTCGCGAGGATTGGATCCTTTTGAAATCAGCCACCACGTCGGGGATGCGGATCGGGACGGCCTCGGGGATCGTGAGGAGTTCCTGCGGGGCACCGATCCTGAGTCGGCGGATCCGGATGGCGACGGGCTCAACGACTTTGTCGAGGGCCTCTTTGGGCTGGATCCGTGGACCCAGGATGCCTCGCGCATCGATGTGGGGGTAGATTGGATCCCGATCCGCCTGAGGACCGCGGGCGCATTCCGCGAGGGGAGTGAGGGGTGTTATCGATGTCACGCCCCTGGGATGCGGGTGGGTGGTCTTGAGCTCATGGAGAAGACAGCCACGACTGGCTCGGGTTCCGCGGGGCTTCTCGAACGGATCGTCCTCGTGAAACCGGGTTCGAACCACCCGATCCAACTCCTGCCACCCGAGGGGTACCGCCCAACGGCTGTGGGACAGCTCTATGATGCCGAGGTGCTCCCGGTCCGATCGGGACCTCCCGGATTCATGGTGTTGGAGGGATCCCCTGCGCTGCTGGGTCGGTCGAGGACGGTGGATGCGACGACATTCGCCCGGACCGCGACGCTTCGGGTGCCACCGGCACCACGGTTGGGAGTCGATGCGGACCGGGATGGCGCGGTCCGGTTCGACACGACGGATGCGACCTCCCTCCGGACGCCGTACCGGTTCTGGGTCAACAACGACAGCGACGTGGGCGACCGGGAACAGATCCCTGTCCGAACGCCGGATCATGTCGGTGCCCGGATCCAAGGGGTGCGGGATGTGGAGGATCTGGCACGGCTGTGGATCGCGTTGGATGGGATGGAGGATCTCTGGGCGATGCCGGGAGTTCGCCTCGCACTGGAGTGGCGACGAATCCATTCCGGGCAGCCAGCGATCCACCTGTTCTCGGCGGGCTCCTGGAAGACCGGGGGACGTCAGTATCTGGAGACGCTCGACGGTGCACGGGAGCAGGCGGGTCTGACGGTGGCGGGCAACGATCTGGCGATCTTCGATGAAACATCGGGGGATCCGCTGCTCAAGCCGGGTCGACGCTTGGTGCTTCCGGCACGACAGATGGCCTCGGATCGGAGGCAGGGGCCACGACGTCATCTGGTCTTCGAGGGAGTCTCGACCGGTCAGGGCGAGCTGGTGGCCCTCCTGCTCTTCAACGGACAGGTGGTGTGCGAGTCGGCACCCCTTCATCTGCGTCTCCTCGATGTCCGGGAGATGTATTCGCGAGGACAGGGAGGTCCGGTCGATGCCTTTGATCCCCCGTTTCGCTATGCCGAGACCCAGCCGCCGGCGCTCGCCATGGGCCTGGCGCCGTGGCTACCGCAGTTGGGGCATCAGGTCGATCCGGAGGAGGATCCGCTGGCGACCGTGTTCATCCACGGGTGGAATCTGTCGGACAGCGAGTCGTCGGGGTTGAGTGACACCTTGTTCAAACGGCTGTGGCATTCAGGCTACAAGGGACGGTTCTGCGCCTTCCGCTGGCCGACCTCGATGCTGGAGGAACCCACCGTCCCGGATTCATTCAACGTCGGCGAGCATCGCGCCCTCGAGTACGGCGCGGCATTGAGAATCCTCCTTGCCGGCCTTCCTGCCGGATATCGGTGCAACCTGATCGCCCATAGCCAGGGGGGCATGGTGGCCGTCTCGGCATTGCGCTCTGGAGCTGTTGTCGAGAATAGCCTGATGCTCCAGACCGCGGTGCCCGCCAGTGTGGTGGATCCCGGTCGCCACCTGGACTGGATGTCCCTGGCCGTGACGGACTTCAGGGCACCCGAGGGGTTGGCCACCCCCGACCGGTTCGAGACGGATGGCGGCTACCGCGGAATGCTGGGTGCGGTGGACACGCGGCTGATCAACTACTTCAACGAGTCCGATTTTGCCCTGCAGACGGGACGGGTGCTGGGCGTCGCGGCGAACTGGATCGAAAACCAGCTGATGCAGAAGCCGCACTGGCCCGGACTGTCGGATTTCCGCAGGTATGCCTGGATCACCACCGCTCCCGCTGCTCCTGTGGATCTGAGACCCCGTTATGCACTGCAGGCGAATCCGCATCGCATGCTGCGTCCTGTGATCCGGGCCCATGAAATCCTCGCATTCATTGCCCGTTCCCGATCCCGGGCTCTGGGTGCCGAACCGAGAGCCCGCGGCCTCCTGCACCCAGGAAGCGTCGTCGATCTGGCCACCGCCCCGTTTGCCGTCGGCGCCACGCGGGACGATCACAGCGCGGCATTCACGCGAAGCCTACCGATGGCGTGGCCGATCATCTCCCGCATGACCCAGGATCTCGAACGCCTATGAAGAACATCCGCGGTCTTCTTATCTCGGGTCTGTCTGGGGCTCTGGTCGTCTCGGCCATCCTTGTGTGGCGCATCGCCCATAATCCTGGGCTGGCCAACCAGCCGACAGTATCCCCGTCAGCTCTGGTAGGAGGGCCTTCAGGTCCGTTGGAGTCGACCGCTCCGGTCCCAAAATCCGTCGAATCCAAATCGGGACCGGGACAAACGAATCCTTCCGCCGAGGAGGCGCTCGAGGCTCTCCGGAGCAATCCCCTGTGGCGGTGGCGGCGTCCTATCGCATTCTGGGGACTGGTGCTGGATGAGCTCGGTCAACCCGTTCCGGATGCCCGGGTGGAGATGACTTGGACCGACCTCTCACCGGTTGGGCATTCCTCGACAACCATGACCTCAGATGGATCAGGTCGCGTCCGCCTCGAAGGAAAGGAAGGAGCCGTGCTGACCGTCCGGGCGAGTCGCGAGGGATTCCACAGCACCAGGGAAGCCCATCGCATCCTCAACTATGGCGAGCCGTGGGATCCGCGGTTCCATCGACCAAACCCGGACCGGCCAGAAGTGTTGAGGCTCCGAAGAATGGGTCCGGCGGAACCTCTGATCCATCGGGAGAACCTGAGGTTCCCGGTTACATCCGCGACCGGGGAGGTGCTCATCGACCTTGTTGGCCAGCGCGCGGTGGTTTCAGGTGGCGACCTCCGGGTCGCGGTTCAAAAGGGTCCCGAGCGGTCTTCAGGGGGCCGACGGCGGTTTGACTGGGAGGTGGTGATGGCTGCTGTGGACGGCGGCCTGGTGCCGCATGAGGAGGAGTTTCCGTTCCGGGCGCCTGACATAGGCTACCTTCCCGAGATTCGATTCCAACAGGCGGCCGAGGATCCAGCTTGGCGTGACAGCTTCGAGGGACGGTTCTTCCTTCGGAGCCGAAACGGTGCCCTCTATGCCCGAATCGATGTGAGGGTCAGTCCCTTCCCGAGAGGGGCTCCGCCGATGGTCACCCTAGTCGACTACCACCTCAATCCGAGCGGCTCGAGGAACCTCGAATACACGCCGGAACTCAATGTGAGCACGGAATACTATGACCGGGCCCGGAGCGCGCCCCGCTGAGGGTAGGAGCGGAAACGCAGAGCACGGGGACCCACATGCGGGGATACGGCAATACAGGGGAAAAACGCGCGAGAGAGTCAACGGGTGCCATGGTCCGTCGCCTACAGTCCAGATCTCAGCGGATCTCGATCCGATAGAACCGGACCGATGCCAAGGGCTCGGTGTCGAGGACTGCGGTTGTGCCACCGAGGGCTGTCTCCACGGAGAGTTCCTTCCATTGGATAAGATTGGTCGAGCGCATCACCGCGAACCGGCTTCCTGGAGTCGTGTCTACCTCGAATCGGAATCCGCCGGATTCGGTGTCGAACCGGAGGGTTCCCGGAACGATGCGGGGTCCCGCCGGAGCCTCCAGCCGGGCCACCACCCCGGAGGTCGTTCCGGCAGCTCCGGTCACGGTCACCGAATACACCCCATAGTCCGAAGAGGTGATGGTCTCGATCCGCAGGGTGGGTCCTTCCCCGACTGATTTGCCATCGCGGTACCAGGTCCAAGTCATCGGTCCCGTCCCCGTCGCCGGCGCATGGAGCAACACGGCACTACCTGGGATGACCCGACGCCGCTCCGGTTCATTCGACAGCACCGGGGGCATTGCCTGGAAGAAAAGGTCCGAGAGCCCGAGCTGGTTCCCTATCTGGATCAACCGATTGCCGTGGAGTGATACCCCGAGTGCGGTGCCGAAGGTCCGATAGGTTCCAGCAGGAACGGTGTTGGTGGGGTTTGAGATATCGAAGACCCGGACACCATTTCCATCCGCGGCGAACAGATGTCGGGGCAGCCGCTGGAGGCCCCAGACGGATCCACCCTGCCGTCCGACGAGCCGTGCGGCCTCCGGCTCGGTGAAATCCACGGTCAACACCCCCTGGGTGGTGTCGGCCACGTACGCGATCGGCCCCCGGCTGATCACGTCGAAGGCGAGTCCGGGATAGCCGGTGCCCGAGGCGGGGAATCGCCTGAGAATGGTCGGCTGGGAAGGGTTGGCCATGTCGTACTCTGTGATGCCCCGGGCCCATCCGGCGCTGAAGGCTGTTGGACCTGTGACGGCGAGCCCGTTCACCGAGCCAACACCCGAGGCGTTTCCAACCACTCTTGGATTCCTTGGATCATCCACGTCGACCACGACAATCCCGGCATCCTCGTTGCCGATGAACGCGGTTCGGTCCCGGAGGGTAATGGAGTTGGCGAGGCTTCCGGGAAGCTTCAGGACCCCGATACGGATGGGCTGTGTCGGATTTGAAAGGTCGTAGAGTCCCAATCCGTTCGCCCGCTCCGCCACCAACGCGATGTCGTCGATCAGAGCGATACCGAATCCGGACTGCTGATTCGGGATGTCGAGCCGGGAGACCTCGACGGGCCGGTCGGGGTCCTCCAGTGAGATCACGCGCAGGCGGGGTTCCCAGCCATTCACGACATAGGCGAGTGTCCCGCGGACCTGCCAGCGGATGGGGGCTCCGCTCCCAAAACCCACCGTGAATCCACCGAGCGAACCGCGGGTTCGGATCTGATAGGGGACGCCGGGCAACTCGGGCAGGGCGGCCGCAGGAAGACTGTGGGTGACGGAGGCGAGGTGGCTAGTGACGCTCCCGGCGGCGTTGCTAACGATCACCTGCCAGAGACCTCGGAAGCCGTCGGTGCCCGACACCGGCATCGTGGCCTTGTTGGATCCCCCGACCTTTGTCCCATCCCGCATCCACTGGTAGTTCAGGCTGCCCCCACCTTGGACTTGCACGGACAGGGACCCCGAGCCGCCGCCTGGCAGGTGGATCGGTGCAGGTTGCGTGGTGATGACCGGGACATCTGCGATCTGGATCACGCGGTTGATCTGGACCGGGTTGAACTGGACGTTCCCCTCTTGGGAAGCCCTTACCGTGACGGTTCCCGGTCCGCTGATCGACAGCGTGTTTCCAGTGACCGTGGCGGGGCCGGAGACGACGGTGAACTCCACCGGGAGTCCGGAGCTCGCTGTTGCTGCTAGGCCAAGAGTCGTCGTTGAGGTTGGGATCCGTGCGGGAGGGATGAAATCAAGGGTCTGAGCCAACCCCTCGCGGAACCGAACAATCTCGACACCACTGCCTCCTACCAGCAGGTAGGCGAGGCCATCGGTGATCGCGGCAGCGCCTGAGGGCTCTGCGGGGAGGTAGGTACCGAGTTGGACGGGTTGGGATGGAGTGGAGAGGTCCCATACGACAAGGCCACTGCTGCCGGACAGGTACGCACGATCCCCGGAGAGCTCGAGGCCCCATGCAGCGCTACCCGGGATCGGTATGAAAGCCACGGGATTTCTGGGGTCGCCCACATCCACGGTCTGAAGTCCTTCGTTATATTCGGCGGCCACGAATGCGTATCGCCCCTGTGCCTTGAGGTCGCGCGGGGACGGTGTGATGCCTGTGGATCCCAGGAGGACTGGCTGGGTGGGATTGGTGATATCGAGGACCTGGAGTTCCCCAATGCTGCGTTCGATGGCGACGTAGGCTAGGTTCCCTTCAGCCCAGACCTGACGTGCCTGTCCGGGAATTGGGTATCGGGCGAGCGCAACGGGTTGGTTGGGATTGGCGATGTCCACGATCTCCAGCCCGTACTGATACTCGGTCAGGAAGGCGCGGCTGCCCGAGACGGTGACACCGAGGACCCAGTTCTGGGATGGGAAGACTGTCACGTCCCTCGGAGCGGATGGGTTCGAGATGTCGACGATTCTCAGCCCGCGGGTTTCCTCCCCCAGGAACGCGTGGTGGCCTTGCACCGCGACCTGTCCGGGTCCGGTGCTGCCAATGGGAGGCAGGGAACCCACGATTACGGGACGGAGTGGATTGCGGACGTCGATGATCTGGAACCCACCAGGTCCATCGGCGACGTAGGCCAATCCGTCCTGGACGACGATGTCCATGGGCGCCCCAGGGGTGTCGATCAGGGCCACACGGGTGCCATCGGCGACGGGGCGGTTGAAGGTGCGGGTCAGCGAGGCTGGGAGATGATCGGCACTGCCTGCCTGTTCAGCGGCGATCTGAACCGGGCCCAGGGCTGTGGCTTTTACCGAGGCACCCTCGATGATGGCGGGACCTGTCACCACCCGGAACGAGACTGGTAGTCCGCTGCTGGCTTTGGCGACGAGTGGAACGGGCTCGTTCAGACGGAGGGCCGTTCCTTCGGCGGGTGCAGGCCAGGAAATTGTCTGGGGTTCGGCCGCCTTCATGATGGGGAGGCTGGGAACCAGTCCGACAACGGCAAGGAGTGCGACGCTCAGGCGGGCACGCAATGAGCCGACTCTGGGAGCGGAGGAGATGCGCATGTGGCGTGGTCAAACAAACAACTGCCCCACACTGAAGAGAGTGCGGAGTTCAGGGCTGTTCTTGATGAGGTGGGAGTTTCCGGTGCGCCGAATGTCGGAATGCCTTTGAAAACAGCACTCCGCTACCCGACAAGAACCTCACGGCGCAAACACCAACCGCCAGTAGCGGTGGGTCTCCTCCCGTGTCGAAGCGAAGGTCGAATGGGTCTCGCCGGTTCCGAGGATCACATCACCGTGGTTGCTCCAGACGGTGAGGTCTTCGCTCCATTGGAGGCGGTATTTCAGACCCGGCTCAGTCGCGAACAGCAGCTCCACTGCGGGCTGGATGACCAGGGTGTTGGTCTTTCCGGCCAGCCCAAGGATTTCCTGGTCAGCCAGGGCTCGGTCGAAGATCTGGAGCTGGTCCAACCCTCCCCGATAGGCGTAGGGGGAACCGGATTGTCCACCGAAGAAGGCGCCGATGTTCATGCCGAATGCGAACTGATGGATCTTGGCCCGGCTGTCCGAAATTTTGAGGTAGGGCATCGGTCCTGTCGCCACGGGCTGGCCGTCCTTGAAAAGGGTCGCCGTGCCGGTGACGGCACCTTCTGGCACCTTCAGAACGACTGCGATATGCGTCCAGTCATTGGTCTTCAACAGAGCCGGAGACTGCAAGGTCCCCCAGCTTCCCGGATAGGACTCGCTCCAGACCGAGACGATGAGGCTCCCCTGATACTCCCCGATAAGAGCGCTGATTCCGTCGTTGCCCTCGGAATAGATGGCCGCAGGCGTCGTCGTGGTCAGTACCCTGGGGCGGATCCAGGCCGACCAAGTCCAGGATCGCCGGTTCTTGAGGTAGTCCACCGAGGCGGATCCGATGAAGTCGCGTCCCTGCAGGTCGAGGACCTGATTTGTTGCTCCGGACCGATCCGGTCCAAACACCGCGGCCTGAGTCACGAGTCCGGGTGTGGGCAGGCCGGTTCGGTTGGTGATCCAGCCGTCGAACCGATAGTCGGCGATCAGACCATTGGTAGTCTGGGCGAGGGAGGGGAGAAGGCTGGCGAGGGATGTGAGGATTCCGACCAGCGCCACGGCTTTTGCGCGCATCATTGAGATCCAGGGACTATCGAGATCTCGCTGTGGCATTGCCACGAGCATTTCGCGCGATTGACTGCTCCGGGACGGCGTCGGATCACAACGGCTCACGACGTTCTGGAATCGGATACCAACCTGAGAGGAAAACTTACGCGGGGTCGCGGAGACGCGAAGGAAAGAAGGGGTGATTCCAGATAAACTTTGCCCTGTGTGCTGTGGGAATCGAGCAGTGGATGCCTTTAATCCCAATGGAGTCCGAGTTCGGTGCTGTTGTTTTCCTGGATGAGCGTGGACTCGAGGAAATGGGGTTGTCGCCCGCTCCGGCGAACAAGAAGGTGACGACGTCATGAAAACCGCCAAGCGGCCCTTAGTGTTCCCGCGTACGGCTCCGTTGTTCCTCATGGCGTTTCTGGATGTGGGCTGCGAGATGCGGGAGCTTGGCGACGCGTTGCGGGCATTGATGGCGACGAATGCGCCGCGGAGCGTGGTGGAGTCCACGCTGGGGTGTCGGTTTCAGATCACAGCACGGGACAGTCCCTCCTGGGTCGGGCGCGCGCCGACCCATGCATCGTCGTGGCAGCGAATCATAGCCGAGAAGGCACAGCGCTCGGCCGCAGTGGGACATACGTCGACCATCGACCTGCAGACGTACATCTTTTTGGACGACCGGGACCGGCTTATCGATTTCGAGGTGGGATCGCAGTGACATGAACACCCTTGTTTCCGTGACTCCTTCTCTGTTCGCCGCGGTCCTCGTGGCCGGCTGCGCCTACTCCAACCAGTTCCGCAATATTCGCGCCGGCTCTCCCCATGCGGTGTTGGTTGGCGAGGATGTGACGCTGTTCCACATCAACGGCCAGCCGACGAGCTTCTGGCGGTTCCGTGAGCGGTTCTTTGTTGTGCCGGGTCCAACCACGGTTCGGGTGATTTCGGGGCGTTTGGGGGAGGTTGAGTTCCCAGAGCTGCGGTTCACGGCTGAGGAGGGACAGACCTATTCCATCCAGCGGAAGCGTGGCGGTGGTTCCGACCGCATCATTCTCCGGGACAGCGGCGGGCGAGTGGTTGTGGAGCCGGAGCGGCGGGTGATACCCTGACATCCAGATCTGCAGAGAAATCCATGCGAGGTCCCGCCAGAACCGGTGTGCTGATCTATGCGAAGAACCTCGCATGGGTGTCGGCGTTCTATGAGCGGGTGTTGGGTGCACAGGTGGTCCACTCGGACCCGCAGCATCGGGTTCTCCAGTCGCCGGACGTCCAGCTCATCGTCCATGCGGTTCCCCAACACGTCGCCGCCGGCATCGTCATTGGGGTTCCTCCCGTGCCCCGAGAGGATCAGGCCATCAAGCCGTTCTTCACCGTCGAAAGTCTCGCCGTGGCGGAGTCCGTGGTGGAAAGGGCGGGAGGTCTGGTGTGCGGTCCCTTGTGGCCGGGTCCTGGCATAAAGGTGCGCAACGTCTGTGATCCCGAGGGCAATCTCGTGCATCTGCGGGAGATCACGACCTGACATGCCACGCTACGACCAGGCGGTCTGTCGAGCCGAGGACGAGGGGTGCGAGGCATGGGACGCCACGTATGACGTGTTCGACGGACTCGATGAGGCCAGTGGTTATGCGCGCAAGCGGTACGTCGAGTCGTTGTTGTGGAGGTTCGACTACGACCTGCCTGTCGTCGAACGGATGGTCACCGCGTTAAGGAAGACCGGTCTTTTCACTGAAGTCCGGGAGATTCCTGAGAAGTTCTTCTTGAGCGCGAGGTCGTACGCCGTCTAACCCGCCCGCCCTTGGCCCCAACCTCTGAGAGCGCGTGTCAGTCTGGGGATTCCTGCCACGACTGATTGCTGCCCGGGGGGCGGGGCAGCATGCGGACGGCGTTGGTGGGGGCGGGGCAGACCTGCTGGCAGATCCGGCAGCCGTTGCAGACGTCGGGGTTCACCATGGGCAGTCCAGCATCCCACTGCATGGCGCCGGGGATGGGGCAATGCTCGATGCAGACCGAGCATCGGGAGGTCAGAGCCAGGCAGTGGCGTCCCGATACGAGAGCAACCCGAAGGGGGTCGGGTTCCGCGACCGGCCTTGGAGCCGGCCGTGCACGGCGTCCAAAAATCCGGAAAAGATCGCGGCGCGAAACATCTCCCATGCTGGGATGCTATCGGCGTTGATGCCCAGGCGCCAGCGCACACGTGGTCCGGAGGTTTGTCCCTGACCGGCCCCTCGGGGCCGAATTGGTTTTCGGAAATCTCACAAGAGGGTCGTTCGGTCCCGCCACCCCCCGATACGGTGGCGCTGCATCAGAGGTTTCATCCTCTTCCCGTCCATCTTTGCCCGATGCTCGAGAGCCTGGGAGTGGACTCCCCATTTGCTCCATCAACATACCTTCCCTCGCATGCGCAGCTTCACATCGAACGACCACCGATTGTGCGTGGAGTGGGTGAGCCTGTTCCTGAAAAATTCATCGAGGTCTGGGATGTGCATTAAACACCGATCGTTTTCTCGAGAAGCAAGCAAGCGGTTCAGCGAATCCCAACCCATATCTTGGCCGCATTTGGAAACCTCGTTGACATGCCATTATGATCTAATCACGATTAGATTTCATAAGTAATTTGCCCCTAAATCCATTGCACACGGCAAGAAAATCAGAAGTTCACGACCCGATCATTCCGGTTTCCAGTCGGCAACGGTTGGCAGGTTTGGATGGGATTCGCGCAATAGCGGTCGTCATGGTCCTATTGACCCATGTCCAAACTTGTGACGGTTTCCCTAAGGATGGCCTTCTCTATTCAATCGCAGTCAAATCTTTTGAGGGCGTTTCGTTGTTCTTCGTATTGAGCGGTTTTTTGGTCACCTGGCTTCTCCTCAAGGAAGAAGAACGCAACGGTTCGTTTTCGTTAAAATCCTTCTACTTCAGAAGAGCGGTAAGAATTATTCCCGCCGCTTTGTTTTTTTTGATCGCAATGGTTGTTTTGGGGAAAGCAATTGGAGTGACACTTGTGAGCTTTGATGGTTTTTTGAGCTCCTTGTTTTTTTTCCGAAATTATTACCTAGGAGAGGGTGTTGACGGCCACTTCTGGACCCTTTCCATCGAAGAGCAATTCTACATTCTCTGGCCGTTTTTTCTTTGGCTGATGCCAGCTCGTTTCAGAATGAGAATTTGCGTCGCCCTTCTCATTCTAGCCCCCATTTGGCGCCAGATAAACATTTGGAGTTTTGGTGCAGAAAATGTGAATTGGCGCCGTTTGGATCTCCGATACGATCATTTGCTGATTGGCTGCGCGCTGGCGTTAGCCCAATTCGACAATTCAACCCGATTTTTTTTCGACTTGATGCGTCGGCACGCCAACTGGGTGTTTCTTTTGGGGTTTGCTATATTTACACTCATGACCCTTGGGTTGATGTCCATGCCGATTCAGTCAATGAACATTTCTGTCAAGTTGGCCGGTATTGCGATGATTGTCTTTGGTGCAATTTCGATGCGCAGTGGAATCCTTTTCTCCGTCTTGAATGCATCTCCCGTTGTTTGGTTGGGAAGGCTTTCCTATAGCATATATCTTTGGCAGCAACTTTTTTGTGTCAAATCAATGGATTTTCGGTTCCAAATTTTCCCGCTGAACCTGGTCTGGGCTCTGATGGCTGGAGTGGTTTCATTCTATCTCGTCGAGCAGCCTGCGTTGGCTCGTCGAGATGGGTGGATGAAGCGGTTGAAGATGGTTTGAATGCGATGGATGAGGGGGTTGGCGTTACCTGGGTGTTATTTAACGTTTTGAAAGCGAGAAACACGGTTTCTGTTCCAGCCTTGCTTCGAGCCGGCCGAGGAGGGGGACTGCTATGTTGTCTTGGGGCTGTCAATTTCGTGCAACCCCTTGTGCCCGGGTATGGCCCGCCGGTTTTTTGGTGATGGTCTGAGGCTTTTTCTCGGTGGTTGACCGTCAAGGAAATGCTGGGATCAGCGGTTCGCCGATCCATAAAACAAATCGTTTTCGGATCCTGTAATTCGGAGATTCAGAATCCGTGACGCCAGCTGTAATGACACCTTGATTCCTCTCCAGCGTCGTGAGGTTCACGATCCGGACATAGAAAAAGATGTTCTTGCCTCCTAGGACGTTCGAAGACGACGCTTTTGAGCTTAATGGCGATCGACCTTTCAAAGGGTTTCTACTCGCGGAAACAGCTCCAGTCATCGAGTGCGGTCATTCGTTGGAGCCACTGGCGTAGATTCAGGACGGGAATGAGAATCGCAGGCGGTCTCAGGGGTCTTCGAGTGCTGGATTATGGGTGCGGAGATGGGACCTTCCTGGGCCTGCTCATCGCGTCAGAGAATCGTCCCAAAATTGCCGTTGGAGCGGAGTTTTTTGAGCGGATGGTGACCAGCAACCGGGAACGTTTCCACGATGTCGAGGGTCTGGAGTTCATCAATCAACAAGAGTTGGAATCTGCGAAGGCGGTTCAACCGTTTGACGCGATCGTCTGCATGGAGGTTCTCGAGCACACCCTGGACCGGATTCATTACCTCGATCTGTTTCACCGCCTTCTCCGTCCGGGTGGAAAACTCATCATCAGTGTTCCGGTTGAGACGGGATTCCCACTTCTTGTGAAGACAATGGTCAGGAAAATCGCCGGGTGGCGGGGAATTGGAGACTACCCTGGCATCGAGCCCTACACTGTTTCCGAGTTCTTAAAATCCCTGTTCGCAGGCACGTCGCAGCATATCGAGCGACCGTCCAACAGTTTTGCCATGGGTGACGGTACGCTGTTCACGTCGCATAGTCACAAGGGCTTCAACTGGGCGGTTGTACGTCGGGAGATTTCAGAACGCTTTATCTTGGACCGGGTCAGCGCATCTCCACTCGCCTTCCTTCCGCCTCAGCTGGGAAGCCAGGTTTGGTTCGAGGCGCATCGTGCCTAAAGCGGTGTTTGGCGTAGACCAGAGTGGGCTGATTCCCGGGGAGTCTCCGATATGACTGCCTCCACGGTGGCGAGGCTTGTGCGGGGAGTTGTGAGTCCGGCTCGGTCTGAGCGTTGGGTCAATTCCTTCTGCCCTTTCAGGCACAACTCTCGATAAGTCGCCTGCTGGTCTGCCATGTATCTTGCCCCCCGGTGTTCGAGCTGTGGAGGTGAGATGACCGGGGCCCAGGGCATGACGCGCCTTCCGCTTGCCGGTACCGGGGTGGATGACAGGTTCACCGACCCGCGTTGGACAAATCCCAAGAGCTGATGCCGGTTTGATGCCCAGAGTCTCCACAGCGCCTTCCCCGGTTGGTCCGAGTGCCTCACGGGCGCTTTGGACCGTCCTGGCCTTTCTCGGACGCCGACCCGGATGGGTGGCACTCTCGGTTTCGCTGCTGTTGGTCAACATCGGTATCGAACTGATCCTCCCCCAGTTCCTGGGCAATGCCATCACCCGGCTCCAAGATCCTGTCGCTGCACAGAACTACCCTTTGGCCTGGTCCGTGGTGGTCTTTTCTTGCTTGGTCCTCCTACGGACCCTCGTTGGACTCATCCTCGGTCCCATCCGCAATCGCACCGCCATTACCACACTGGGGGACATCCGCGCGGCGGTGTACGACGGCCTCCAGCGGAGGAGCTTTGCGTGGCATGACAACGCCCGCACAGGAGAGCTTATCTCCAGGGCCGTGACAGATGTCGGCCGGCTCCAGGAGTTTCTGTTTGTGTGTCTCCTGTTCAGCGTCGACGTCCTGGCAGGTCTGCTGGGAACCCTGGTACTGGTCTTCCTTGTCAGTGCGCCCCTCGGATACATTGCGCTCGGTTCCATGCTCCCGACCGTCTTGGCGATGGGATACTTCGCCATCCGGCTCCAGCCTCGTTGGCGACGCGTGCACGATCGCCACGGGGCGATGAGCACGGTGATCCAGGAGAACATCGCCGGGGTCCGGGTCGTGAAGGCGTTCGCCCGAGAATCGGCCGAGATCGAGAAGTTCCGCGGGAAGCGGGAGGAATTCCTCCGGGAGGTGGCAGAGACGGTCAACTACTGGGCTGCCCGTGTCCCGTTTGCCCAGTTTCTGTTCGGGCTTGGTCTGCCCCTCGTGTTGTGGGTCGGTGGCCAGCAGGTTGTCCGGGGTGAGATTCCGCTCGGGGATCTGGTGAAGGTGGTCTTCTACCTCCTCGGTCTTGGCGGCCGCATCGGAATCATCGGGCAGATCACCAGCATCCTCCAGAACGCCAGCTCGGCCGCCCAACGGATCTGCGAGATCCTTCAGGACACGTCGCCCGGAGCCACCCGGGGCCATCCGGTTGCGGGATCGTTGCGTGGCGGAATCCGCTTCGAAGGAGTGGGATTCGACTACAGCTCGACCCCCTCGCTGCGGGTGGAATCCGAGAAACCCATCGCTTCCGATGGCGGGCCGTCTGGGAATCCGCGCAGCCCCGTTGCTGCGTTGGAGGAAACCACCCTGACGATCGAACCCGGAGAAACGCTGGCGATCGTTGGCCCCACCGGGGCGGGTAAAACGACACTCCTCTCGCTCGTCCCCGGGTTCCATTGGCCGACTCGGGGAAGACTTCTCGTCGATGGTATCGATGTCCGCCAACGCGATCTGGCTGCCTTGCGGAGGAACATAGGGATCGTCTTCCAGGAGACCTTTCTGTTCAGTGCATCCGTTGCCGACAACATTGCCTTCGGACGTCCTGGAGCCACCCGACAGGACATCGAACGGGCCGCTCGGGCGGCCCGGGCCGATGGGTTTATCCGCGAGCTTGCCGAGGGATACGACACGGTCATCGGTGAGCGTGGTGTTTCCCTCAGTGGCGGGCAGCGACAGCGTCTCGCAATTGCCCGGGCGCTCCTGGTGGATCCGCGGATCGTGCTGCTGGATGACGCCACCAGCGCGGTGGATCCGCGCACGGAGCATGAGATCCAGGATGCCCTCGGTGCGCTCTGCCGAGGGCGGACGACCCTGATGGTGGCGCATCGGCTTGCCACGGTCCGTCGGGCCAACCGGATCCTTGTCCTCGATCGGGGGCGCATGGTCGGGCTTGGCACCCATGAGGGTCTCCTCCACTCCCACGATCTGTATCGGTCCCTGTTCGGCGGACAGGCCGGGGAGGGAGGGCACTGATGGCGACCCATGATGACATCGCACTCGACGAAGAGTTCGCGCAGGCCCCGATGAAGGGGTCGGTCTTCCGCCGTCTCTTCGCCTATACCCGCCCTCATCGCCGATTGTTCGTCGCGAATCTTTTCCTGACGGCGCTGGCCACGGGCTCGACCCTGCTGGGCCCGAAGCTAGTCCAGGTCGGGATCGACCGTTACCTCGAGCCGGCCTTGATGCGGGGCCGGGAGGCTTTCGACGATGCCCTTCGTGGGGTGGGTCTGGTGAGTGCCGTCTATCTCGTCAACCTGCTCGCAGGCTGGGCCCTGTCTGTCTGGCAGGTCCGCTCCTCGATCACCATCGGGCAGGGAGCCATGAACGATCTCCGCCTCGCGGTCTTCGAGCATATCCAGCGTCTCTCGTTGAACTATTTCGACCGCACCCATCAGGGACGAATCATTGCGAGGGCGGATTCCGATGTGGATGCGTTGGATCGGGTGCTGACCTGGGGTGCATCCCAGGCGTTGTCGAGTCTGATCACCTTGATCGGGGTGGTGATCCTGCTGATTCGCTACGATCTCCGGTTGTTCCTTGCGGTGGGCATCGTTCTCCCGCCCCTCGTCTGGCTGACGCTCTGGTTCCATCACCGGGGACGGGACGCCCATCGACGACTCCGAGGCACCCAGTCGCGCATCACCGCTGCGATGGCCGAGAACATCACGGGGGTTCGTGTGGTGCAGGCCTTCGTCCGGGAAGACGAGAACCTGCGTCGGTTCAACCGCCTGCAGGGCGAGTTCACCGACCGGTGGGTGGCCTCCGCGAGGGTTTTCCACACCTACATGCCGCTGGTGAACCTGCTGGCGGGTGGAGCGACCGCGGTCGTGCTGGGGTATGGAGGATGGCGCGTCATGGAAGGCCTTCTAACCGTGGGGCAATTGGCGGCATTCGTCCTGTACCTGGGACTGTTCTTCGGCCCGATCCAGGTCATGGGCGACCTCTACAATGCGGCCCTGTCGGCGGCGGCGAGTGCCGAGCGTATCTTTGGTCTGCTCGACACCGAACCCCAGGTTCGCGATCGACCCATGGCGGTGGACCTTCGACGGCTTGAGGGAAGGGTGGTCTTTGAGCGTGTCCGATTCCGTTATGACACCACGCCTAGGGAGGTCTGGGTTCTGGATGGCATCGATTTCGAGATCCAGCCGGGGCAGATGGTGGCCCTCGTGGGGCCGACGGGCTCTGGTAAGACCAGCATCATCAGTGTCCTCGCCCGGTTCTATGAACCCCTGGAGGGACGGATCCTTGTAGATGGACAGGATACGGCCTTCCACACGCTCAGCTCATTGCACCGTCAGATCGGCATCGTCACCCAGGAAAGCTTTCTGTTCACCGGGACGGTCCTCGAGAATCTGAAGTTCGGCCGTCCCGAGGCGACGGATGAGGAGGTGATCCAGGCGGCCCGGAGGCTGGGGACCCATGAGATCATCGAGAGGCTTCCAGGAGGATATGCGACGGAGGTGCGGGAGCGCGGTGGCAACCTGAGTGCCGGTGAGCGGCAGCTGATCACGATCACCCGCGCTATGGTTGCGGATCCGCGGATCCTGATCCTCGACGAGGCCACGAGTGCGGTGGATCCGGGGATCGAATCCGTCATCCAGCGCGCACTGTCCACCCTGTTCCAGCGCCGGACCAGCTTCGTGATCGCCCATCGACTCAGCACGGTGCGGCATGCGGATCTCATCCTCGTCCTCGATCATGGCCGGATTGTGGAACGGGGAACCCATGATCAGCTGGTGGCCTCGGGCGGTGTGTATGCTGGACTCCATGCCGAGTTTGTCCGTTAGGGACCGGCGGGTCGGCGTCGCTATGCGGCCAGTCCGATCTGGCGGAGGCGATTCTAGGACGGAGGGATGAGTTCAGGGAATCGGCAGGACTCGCACAGGGAACCGCCCGGTTCGCAGAACTCCTCTGCGATCTGGAGCAGTCCCTGCTGGATCGCGGCCCCCTTTGGCAGGCGGGGCCGGGTCAGGGAGAACAACCGTTGTCGGATCTGGCGGAGCCGACCGTTGTCCTGTCCGGTGGGCCATTGGAAATAGAGGGCCTCGATCCGACGCAAAGTGTTCATGTCCTCCGCGGCCTCGGCCTGGGCTCGAAGCCAGGGCAGGACGGCGTTCATGGCGATATCGGTCGTCCTGGATTCGCCGAGCCACGGAAGGTGCAGAGGCTGGCGTTCCGACCTCAGGGTCCAGTGCCTGTTCCAGAACGAGTCCTCAGGGAGGTTCACCTCGAGGGTCTTCCGAAGCAGAACCCCGGGCGGACGGTCCTCCGAGGCACACTGCTCCAACCAGGTCCTCAGACGCTCCGGAAGGCCGCCCTCCGCCCGCCATCGGGCGGCGAGTGCCAGGCGACGCTGGGGATGGTTAGCGGGTCGGACCCCGGCGAACCGCCAGACCTGTCGCGGGAGAATGTCGTCGGACCACCGTGCCCGCTCGCGCCACCAGGTGTCCCAGAGGTCCCGGAACAGTCGGACCGCCTCGACGGTTGAGGGGGGATCGACGGGGAGCAGTCCAGAAAGCCCGAACAACCGAGCCTCCCAGGTCCTGGGGTCACCGCAGGCTTCCGCCGCGACGATCTCCGCGAGGTGCTGGAGTGGCCAGCGGTTGTGTTGGAAGCCCAGTGCCGTGAACAGGGATTCCCAGAGCGACTGATCCCGGTCTGTCAGCCGGGAGCGGATCCTATGGAATTGGGTCTTCTGCTCGAGGCGTTTCCTTGCCGACGCATTCAGGAGCTCCACGAGCGACTCGTGTGGGAGTCCTTGGAGCGAGGGGTAGCAGCGACCGAGGGTGCTAGGGGGAATTGTGATGAGGGATCCGGTGTCGAGCCAGGGAACCAGCTCGGAAAGCGCGCCTTCGAGGTGGGGTTCGAGTGCCAGTGTCGGCAGTTCTGGATGGGAGGCTGTCCTGTTCCAGACCACGTGCAGCACGACGTTCCGGTAGGCGGGGTTGCGGGCGTGACCATGCTGGAACCAGGCGGTGGGGTGCCGGTCCACCTCGATGTCGCCGGTGCGGGGAGGCGCATCGCCGATCTGGATGATGGCCCGTCGGAAATCCGGACCGGCCTCGCGGTTCCAGAATCCAGGATGCAGAACCCGGAGGGGTTGCCCCTGGGTCAGGCAGAGAGTGCTGCGACGGAGGCGCTGATGCCTCCAGAGCTGCTGCATCCACCGTTCCGGAGGGGGTGAGGATTGCGTTCCGGTAGCAACAGCATGGATCGGTTCGTCAGAAGCCGGGTTCCCGGCAGGAGTGGGTGTTGTTGTCTTCACCCCTCCTCCTTGCCCAACCCGCTGTGTCCCGGACAAGAACCGGGGGACACCAGATTTAGGGGGTGGACGGCTTCGGTCCGGACTCCACCATGAGGGGTTCCAGGGATGCATCTTTCGCATCGGCGAATCTTCCGTTGCAACTCGCCCGCCGGTTTCGGGTTTGATCCGATTGAACGAGCCACCAGAGCCATGCGTCCACAGGAACACCTTCACATGAAACGACCGGGTTTTCTCCAGAGGCTAGTGCTCAAGGGCTGGGTGTTCCTCCACTGCGTCGGTCTTCTGTCCGGCGCCGAGCCTACCGCTCTGGCCCTTGACCCCCGCCGGGATGCGACGGTGGTGGCCGTGGAACGGGTGATGCCGAGCGTCGTCAACATCGCCACCCGGACCTGGGTCGAGCGGGAACACCCCTACGAGCGACTCTGGCGTCAATACTACGGATACCAGCGAAAACCCGAAGCGACCTACAGCCGGGGATCGGGTGTTGTGGTTAACGAGGATGGCTATGTGCTCACCAACACCCATGTCGTGGCCGATGCCGACGACATCTGGGTGAAGTTCGCCGAGGAGGAGGATCCGATCCCGGCGGAACGGGTGGTTCTCTCCAAGGCCAAGGACGTCGCGGTCCTGAGGCTGCGACCTAAGACGCCCCGGAAGTTCCCGACGGTCACCTTTGCTCGGGATGACGATCTCCTCCTTGGGGAGACGGTCGTCGCGCTGGGCAATCCGTTCAACCTTGGGGCTTCGGTCTCCCGCGGCATCCTCAGCTCGAAATCGCGCCGAGCACCCTCCGAGGTGGCCTTGGGCGAGTCGCTCGACATAGCGGATTGGCTTCAGACGGACGCCTCGATCAACCCTGGGAACTCCGGGGGGCCGCTGATCAACCTCCGAGGAGAACTCATCGGCCTCAATGTGGCCGTGCTCAATCCCTCCTACAGCCAGGGCATCGGGTTTGCCATCCCGGTGAAGCAGATCAGTGCGGCCCTCGCTGAGACCCTTAGCGGGGTCACCGTCGGGGGCTTCTGGTTCGGGGCGCAGCTCAGCGGTCTCAATCGCCCACTCGTGGTCGAGGGAGTTCAACCCCGGAGCCCCGCCGCCCAGGGAGGACTCAGGGTGGGTGATGCCATCCTCCAGGTCGACGGCAAGGCCGTGAACAGCCTGATCGACTTCAACCGGGAACTGGTCCAGGCCAAGGCCGATCGCGACGTCGTGCTCAAGGTTTCCCGGAAGGGTGAGGCCCGGGTGCTGCGCCTCCGGCTGATCGATGAGCGGGTGTTCTTCAACAACGATCTTCTCTGGAAACGTCTGGGTCTCCGGCTGAAGTCGGCGGAGCCCGGCGGTTTCTTGGTGGAGTCGGTCGAGAAGGCAGGTCCGGCCGCCCGGGCCGACATCCGGGTGGGCATGCTGCTGTCCGCCGTGGATGGCGCGCGGATGGATTCGTTGGTGGCCTTCGCGCGTCAGGTCTTCGCGAAGGCGGCCGGGGAGAGCCTTAAGCTCGGTCTGGTCTGGGGGGAGCGGCGAGGTCTGGTGGTGTATCGGACCGAGGGTGAGGCCGAGGTCGTGGTGCGTTGATCAGGGCAGGGAAGAAAGGGGCAAGACTCAACTTCTCCTTGGACACCCGTCTGGTCCACGTAGGCTCGCCGGCACGTCATGGAAGCCGCGCCGATGATCGAGGTGAGGGAACTCACCAAGCGCTATCCCGGACGCACCGCGGTCAACGGCATCTCGTTCACCGTGGGGCGTGGGGAGGTCGTGGGCTTCCTTGGGCCGAACGGTGCGGGCAAATCCACCACGATGCGCATTCTGTCGGCCTTCATGCCCGCCACCAGCGGGACGGCCCGCGTGGCGGGATACGATGTCTTCTATGAGCCCGACGAGGTCCGTCGCCGAATCGGCTACATGCCGGAGAACAACCCGCTCCATCTCGACATGCGGGTGCGGGAGTACCTGAAGTTCCGCGCCCGACTCAAGGGGATGGGCTGGGGGCGAAGCCGGGAACGCGTGGACACGGTTCTCCAGCAGTGCGGGCTCACCGACGTCCAGAAGCGCATCATCGGACAGCTCTCGAAGGGGTATCGCCAACGGGTGGGGCTCGCCGATGCGCTCATCCATGAACCCGACCTCATCATCCTCGACGAGCCCACCATCGGTCTTGATCCGCACCAGATCCGATCCGTGAGGGCACTGATCCAGGACTTGGGTCGGCGTCACACCGTCCTGCTCTCGACCCACATCCTGAGCGAGGTCGAGATGACGTGTTCGAGGGTGCTGATCCTGAACCGGGGCGAGATCCTGGCGGTGGACACGCCGGCCAATCTTGAGCGCAACCTCGGCCTGGACGGCCAGGTCGTGGCCGAAATCGCGGCGCCGGCACAGGATCTACGGGACGCGTTCCGAGATCTTCAGGATCTCGAACGGTTCGATCTCAGCCCCCTGGATGGCGGATTTTATCGAGTGGCTCTGACTCCGCGGGATGGGGTCGACCTGCGGCCGGTGGTCTTCGACATCGTCGGTCAGCGTCGGTGGCGGCTCCGGGAACTGACCCGGAGCCGGCACACCCTCGAGGACATCTTCGTCCATCTGACCCGTGGCAGGAGGGAGGAACCATGAGGGTCTTCATGGCACTGGTCCGGCGGGAGCTTGCAGGAGCCTTCAATGCGCTCACCGGCTGGGTCGTGATGGCGGCCACGGCCCTCCTCACTGGCATCTCGATCGTGGACCTCGTCACGAAGCTGTCCGATCGGCCGACCGACTCCCCGGTGACCGAGCTGTTCTACCAGAGCGCCTACTTCTGGGTGATCCTTCTCGTGGTGTCCCCGGTGATCACGATGCGGACGTTTGCTGCGGAGAAGTCCTCCGGCACCTACGAGGCGCTGATGACGACACCCGTCGGCGACTGGCAGGTGGTATTGGCGAAGTACACGGGGTCGATGCTGTTCTTCGGGCTGGTCTGGCTCCCGCTGTTCGGGGTGTTGTTGATTCTGAGGCAGGTGACCGGTGAGGTGGGACTTCTGGATCCGGGGTCCACCGCGGGGGCCTTCCTCGGCGTGATGCTGATCGGTTCGGTCTACATGGCTCTGGGTTGCTTTGCCTCGTCGATGACCCGTAGCCAGATCATCGCAGCGATGGTGTCGTTCCTGTTGGGGATCGGACTTTGGATTCTCAGTCTGCGGCCGGTCTCCACAAACGTGGGTGATGGGCGGTGGGCCCGGCTCCTGGATGAGATGTCGCTGCTCCGGCACATGGACGACTTCGCCCGGGGCATCCTCGACTCCCGCCACATCGTCTTCCACCTGACGGTGACCCTCCTGTTCCTGTTCCTGACCCAGCGTGTCGTGGAGAGCCGACGCTGGAAATGACCGCTCGGCAATCGACCCTGTGAATCCAGACCGCCCCAGTTTTGAACCCGGACGCCGGATGCGGACCGCGATCAACGTCGCCGTCTCCGTGGTCGCCTTGGTCGTGGTGGTCGGTCTCCTGAACCACCTGTCCGTGACGCGTCGTGTCTGGCGGGTGGACCTCTCATCGACGCGCTCGGAGCCGTTGTCCGAGCTGACGCGCCAGACATTGGCGATGCAGACCAACGAGGTGCGGGTGACGGTGTTGTTCGATCCCTCGAGCGATCTCTTTCCGCATGTAATGGGGGTGCTCCGGGACTACGAAGCCCTCTCGCCGCGGATCCGCGTCCATACGGTCGACTACCTCCGGGATCCGGCGGCCGGACTCAAGGTGGCGGCGCAGTACCAGCTCGGGGCTGGGGCCAAGGACTTGGTCGTATTCGAGTCCGGCAACCGGCATCGGGTGGTCACGGCCGGCGAGCTGTCAGTGTACGACACAGGCAACCTTCGAGCCCTTGTTTCGGGCGAGGAACGGGATGTCCGTCGGGTGGGATTCACGGGGGAATACCAGTTCACCTCGGCCATCGCGGCTTTGACCGATGCGGGGGAAACCCATGCCTGCTACCTCCTGGGTCACGGCGAACATCCGCCGGATGGAAAGGACAAGGGTGTCGGCTACGCGGCGTTCCTCGACCTGTTGCGGGGGCAGAAGAACCTGACGGTCGACGTGATACGGCTGGCGGGTGCCACCAACCAGATTCCGAAGAACTGCGAGCTCCTGGTGGTGGCCGGTCCGACGGCCCCCCTGCTTCCCGGGGAGCTCCAGAAGATTGAGGCCTTCCTCCAGGGTGGTGGCCGACTCCTGGTGCTGCTCCATCCCTATACGGTCGAGAAGTCAACCGGACTCGAGGAGCTCCTGGCCCGCTGGGGCGTTGCGGCCCCGCCGGCCTATGCGGGCGACGACCAGTTCACCAGCTACACGAAGCTCGACGTGCTGAGTCAAAACTTCGGAGGGCATGCGATCGTCTCGCCCCTCCGCCGATCCGGAGGAGCCCTCTATTTTCCGTTGCCCCGGGTCGTGGCACCGATGCCTGCCCAGCAGATGCCTGCCGATGCACCGAAGGCCGATGTGCTGGTCAAGACGAGCGCATCGGGCATGACCCGCTCCAACGTGAAGGATGGGAACGCCGCCTTCGATCCAGCCCGTGACGTCCGGAATCAGGAGATCCCCATCGCCGTTGCCGCGGAAAAAGGTGGGGTGTCGGGTATCGCCGCCGGCAGGGGCACGACCCGGATCGTCGCCATCGGCGATTCCACCATGATGACCAATGAGACGCTGGACGAGCCGCGGGAACTGGCAGGGAACCGGGATTTCGCCAACATGGCTGTGGCTTGGTTGCTGGACCGTCCCCAGTCGCTCGCCATTGGTCCACGTCGCATCCGCGAGTACCGCATCGTCCTGACGTCCCGACAGCGCCGGATCCTCAGCTGGGCTGCGATCGCAGGCCTTCCTGGAGCGATTCTCCTCGTGGGGCTTTCAATCTGGTACCGTCGCCGGATCTGACCTCCAAACGCGATGAACACCCGTTCCACATGGATCCTGGTCCTGCTGGCGTTGGCCCTCGGGGGATACACCTACCTGACCGATCGGCCTGCGCGCACTGCGGGGACGGTGGCGGTCCGGTTCAAAACCTTTGACCCGGCACAGGTGCAGGGCATCGAGCTCCTCCGGTCGAATGGAATTGTCCGAGTGGATCGCGCGGGGGCGGGCTGGAAGATGACGCTGCCTGTGGCCTATGGAGCCCAGAAGTCGTCGGTCGAGGGATTTCTTAAGGCGTTGTCGGAGCTCCAGCCGCGGCGCGTCATCTCCGCATCAGAGCTGTCGGCGGCCGGTGGCACAAACAGTCTCCGGGCCTTCGGATTCGACGCCGAGCCGCTCACGTTGAAGCTCGAGATGGCTTCCGGGGCGCCTCTGCTCTACCAGATCGGAGGCCCGACCCCGCTGGGTTCCCAGTTCTACTTCAGGCAGGTTGGAGCGGATGGTGTGTTCACGGGTGACGACACTTTCCTAAAAAACCTGCCGCCGACCCCGGATCACTGGCGCGATCGGAGCCTGTTCGATCTCCGGGGCCAGCCCTTTGACCGCCTGGAGATCCGGGGCCCTACCGCCTTCACCGCCGTCCGGGAGTCCACGAACGGGGCCTGGCGTCTCGTGAAGCCGCTGTCGGCCCGGGCGGACTCCGAGCGGATCGAGGCACTCATCAACGCCCTCCAAGTGACGCCCGTGGCGGCCTTTGTATCGGACTCCCCCCTGGTCGACCTCGCCGCCTATGGCTTCCAGCCGCCGGAGTCCGAATTCCTCCTGGGCCGTGGCACCAATGATCTGGTTCATCTCCAGTTCGGTCGTGTGCCCACCAATTCCCCCGAACACGTGTTGGTCCGGCGTCTGGCAACAACCAACGTCGTCCTGGCGCCCGTCCAGGCCGGGATGCTCCTCCGCCTTCCGCTCCCAAACTTCCGGGACCGATCTCTGACGCCGCGTCTCGACGAGGTCTCCGAGGTGCGGTTCCGATCGGAGGGGGGTTGGGTCCGGATCGAGCGGCAGGGGACCAACTGGATGGTCGTCGAACCGAGACGTTTCGGCGCCGATCCGGGGCTGATGGAGCAGATGATTCGCCAGCTGGGTGGCTTGACCATTGTCGAGTTCCCAAACGATGTGCCTGCGGATCTCGGCCGCTATGGTCTCCAGAGGCCAGATCGCGGCTTTGTTCTCATCGCGGGCACGAATGAGCTGGTTCGGCTGGATTTCGGATCCCAGGTCGGCTTGGACGACAAGGTCTATGTCCGACGGGCTGACGAACCCAGCGTCTATGCCACGCGCTTGGGCGAACTGCTCCGTCTGCCGGAGGTTGCGGACCAGGTTCGTCTGATGCGTTTCGACCCCACCAATGTCGTCGAGATCACGATCCAGCAAAAGGGACGGCAGCAGGTCCTGACCCGAGGGGGGAATGGACGCTGGACCGCGTCATCGGGGGCATCGGGTTCTTCGTCGGCGTTCCTGGACGAGGCCGTGAATGAGACCCTGTTCCGTCTGGGGCGGGTGGACTCGACCCGATATCGGATGCCTGAGGACGAGCAGCTGGGACTATTGAAGTTCAAGGAGGTCGATCACAGTGTCGACCTGAGGTTCCGCCCGGGAAGCGGCCCGGCCTTCGTGCGATTCCAGTTTGGCGGCAGAAATCCGGCCAACAACATGTTTGCCCTCGTGCGGTTCGACACGGATGCGGACCCCTTGTTGATCGAGTTCCCGGTGGCGCTCTACGAGGACGTGTTCCGGGATCTCTCCGCCCCGTGAACCCTGCCCCGTCACCGGAACCCCGGGATCGTGGATTCGGGGAAGTTGTCCCAGAGGGGAAGGAGCGGAGGTTTTTGAGGAAGTGGTGGAAGGGATTTAAGTGGGGGGTTCGACTGGCCTATCTCCCCGCCGGCATCCTGTTCTATCTGATCGTGCACCTGCACCAGATCGGCCTGCCGGAGTTCGTGCGGGAACCCTTGGTTGCCCAGCTGGAAGCACAGGGGCTCCGCCTTGAATACAGCCGGATCCACCTCGAGTGGGGAGAGGGATTATTCGCGGAGAATGTGCTGGTTCACTTCCGCGGTCGTCCTGAGAGCCAGTTCGCCTACTTCCAGAAGCTGCAGCTCCGGATCAACCCACTCGCCCTGTGGGATCCGGAGCTCCCGATCGTGGAATCGCTCGGACTCGTCGGAGGCGAGGTGTCCCTGCCGGTCGACGGCGGACCCGGGGATGCGGCGGCGCTCCTCAAGCTGAACCAGATCATGGGCGACCTCGAGTTTGAGGAATACCACACGTGGCGGCTTTCGGGATTCTCGGCCCGGATCAACTCCATTTTCTTCGAGGCCATGGGCACCCTTCGCGGAACGTCCAGCGTGTTCTCCAGCCGCAGCGCGGTCCCTCGCGATGCCACCGCGCCGGTCCTGTCGGTGCAGAGTGGTCCGCTGGCCCGGATCCTGAACCGTCTGGAAAAGACCGCCTTCAAGAATCCACCCAAGCTTGCCCTTTCGTTTGCGGTCGACGGGGAACACCCGGAACGGTCCCTCGTCGAATTCCGACTCGAGACGTCCGGTGTCACCAATGACCTTGGATCCTTCGAGGGGGTTCGCCTTCGTTTGAGCGTCTCGCCGGACGGCGAAAAGCCTCCGACCTTGAGGGGCCTGTTCCACCTCGACTCCGATGCGGTCCGGACGTCGCTTGGATCCTTCGGCGGATTGGACTGGCAGGTCGGGTTCCAGGTCCTCGCTGCCGAAGCTCGTCCCTCCCATCTGGACTGGCAGTTGAACGCCCGTTCCCTTGAGCGGGAAGGTCTCAACATCGGTCGCCTCCAGATCAGGGGTGTGACGCTGTCCACAAACCGCTTTCCGGAGGTGTCGACCGGTGAAGGAATCCGAGCCATCGCCCGCGCCAATCTCAATCTCGAGGGTGGATACCTGAGCCGGCTTGACCTTCGCTTCCAGAACCTTGTCGCACCCTGGGGTTTGGCCACCAACGCGTCGCTCGAGGCCCGGATCTGGAATTCCACGAATGACTGGAGCCCCCGGGGTTTCGACTTCGAGATGGCTTCGGAAGGTTTGCGGATTGAGGGAAATGGAGCGGCAGGGCTCAAGCTCCGGGGGAGTGTCCACCCGGTGCCCACCCATAGCCTTCCTGTCCTGTCGGCCTTCTGGACGAATCTTGCCCCATGGCGGCTTCATCTGGAGCCGAGTCTTGACCATCCCGTTCTTTCCTCTGGATTGCATCTCGGATCCCTCGGAGCCCGCATCGACTGGATCGATGGTCGGGCTTCCGTCACCAACCTGGAGGCGCGGTTCGAGGACGGTGTGGTCCTGGCCTCAGGCACGGTCGATGCCAGGTCGCGTGAGATGGGGGCGGCTCTTCGGGCCGAAATTGGGATCCAGGGCCTGTCGACGGTACTGCCTACCGAGCTCTGGCAGTCATGGTCCCGCAAGGACATCGGGACCAACTCCAAGGTCCAGCTCGCCGTGGCGGCCTCCGGGAGACTGCCGGAGTGGACGATTCCACTGCGGGAGTGGGAGGAGCCGCTCCGCCGCCAAATCTCCCTCGGGGCAACCCTTGATGCAGCCCCGGTGTCGTGGGGTGGGATGACCTTGGACGAGGCCGGCCTGAAGGTTTCATGGAATCGGGAACGAGTGCGGCTGGAGTCCCTCCACGTCTCGAAGGGGGGCGGGGCGGTGCAGGCCGATGGCACGTGGGATCCCGTCGATGGGGACTTTGAAGCACGGGTATCAAGCACCTTGGATCCGTTGGTGTTCCGACCTGTCATTCGGGCTCCGGGATTGGCCCGGCAGTTCGACATGATCCAACTCGCCTCCCGGCCGGAAATCCTGGCCGAGGTTCGTGGAAACTCCCGGAGCGTCGCCGATCTCGCGGGCACCGCCCGGGTGTCGATCACCAACGCCATCTACCGTTTGGAGCCCGTGACCGAACTCCGGACCACGGTCCACTATACCAACGACAGCATCCTCTTCATCGGGACGGATCTCCTGCAGTCCACCAATCGTATCCTGGCTCCTTGGATGAGGTTCGATCCCAGGGCCAATCTGCTGTGGTTCACCAACGCGACCGCGAGAGTGGATCTGGCGTCGCTCGCCCGGGTGATCGGCCCTCGTACGGCCGACACGCTCGCGCCGTATCATTTCCCGGTCCCGCCCGAGGTCGAGGTCAACGGCGTGATTCCAACCGCGGATGAGGCCGAGGCGAACGTGGTGTTCAAGGCCCGGGCACCGGCGTTCGAGTGGTGGTACTTCAAGTTCACGAACCTCGTGGCCACCGTTGGATGGAAGGGGGATCGGCTTTCGATCACCAACGTCACGTCGGGCTTCTACGGTGGGTCGCTCGAGACGGACATCCAGCTCGACATGACGGAGCCCAGAAACACCCGCTTCACTGCGGATCCGAGATTCAGGGATGTTCGCGTGGATCTCTTGATGGAGGATCTGGCGACGCGGACGAACCAGCTTGGGGGCCTGTTGAGTGGTCAGGTTCTGGTGGAGCAGGGGCAGAGCCGGAAAGGCATGCCTTGGAAGGGGCGTGGCAACGCCGAGATCCGGGATGGTCTTCTCTGGGGACTTCCCCTCTTCGGACTTCTCTCCCCGGTGTTCGACGCATTGGCTCCTGGCATGGGCAAGGCGCAGTTCAACGCGGGTACCGGCATCTTCACCCTGACCAACAACACGGTCGATTTCCACAGGGTCGAGCTCGTCTCCTCAGCGATGCGTCTCGACCTGAAGGGAGGAGTCGACTTCGACGGCAAGGTGGACCTGGTTCTCGAGGCCCGTCCCCTGCGCGACGTCCCGCTTCTGGGTGCGATCCTCGACGTCGTTCTTGCTCCGTTCACGAAGCTCTTCGAGTACAAGGTTGGAGGCACGCTCGGACAGCCGGAGGCTGAGCTCCGGCATGTGCCTTCCTTCCTGCTGGCCCCGCTGAGACCCTTCAAGGTCCTGAAGGGGGTGTTCCAGGGGCCTGAGCCGAAGGACGGGTCGGGACTTCGTTGATCTTTGAAAATCCTAGCGGAGCGACCTTCCCGATGAGCTAGGACTGGCGGATGACGGCTTTGAACCCATCGATGACCGCCGCCCGCTGCTCCTCGCTGAGCTCTGAGTAGATGGGAAGGCTAAGGCATTCCCTGGCCCAGCCTTCCGCTTCTGGGAAGGACAGGTCAGAAGGGATGACTCCCTTGAATAGGCCCAATTTGTGGAGGGGGAATGGGTAGTGGATGCCGGCGCCGACGCCCCGCTGGTTGAGGTCTGCTAGCACGCGATCGCGGTTGGGTACGCGGACCACGTAGAGGTGGTAGACAGGATCGCGTCCCGGTATGTCGAACGGGCGCGCCCAGGACCCGAGCTGGTCCAACGCGTTGCTGTAGTATGAAGCGTGGTCGCGGCGGCGTGAGTTCCATCGGGCAAGTTTCTCCAGCTTCACTGAGAGGATGGCAGCCTGGAGTGTGTCGAGACGGCTGTTCAGCCCCATCTCTTCGTGGTGATATTTCTTCCTGGAGCCCCAGTTCCTGAGAAGGACGAGCCGGTCATACAGGTTGGAGTCGTTGGTGGTAATGGCTCCGCCATCGCCGTAGGCACCTAGGTTCTTGCCCGGGTAGAAGCTGAACCCGGCGGCATCACCGATCGACCCGGCGGACCGACCATGGAACGTTGCGCCATGGGCCTGTGCGGCATCCTCGTAGACCTTCAATCCGTGGGCCTTGGCTACCTTGTGTATGGCATCCATATCGGCACAACGGCCGTAGAGGTGGACAGCCATGATGGCCTTGGTTCGGGGGGTGATTGCCTTCTCGATCTTGTCAGGATCAATCAAGGCATCCTCCCTTCGCACGTCGACCATGACAGGGGTGGCTCCCGCAAGCATGACGCCCAGCGCAGTGGCCACGAAGGTGAATGCGGGGACAATCACCTCATCACCCGGGCCGATCCCTGCGGCCCTGAGGATGAGGTGGAGGGCGTCGGTCCCATTGGCGACACCGATGCAGTGCTTGGCGCCGCTGAAGTTGGCGAAAGAGTCCTCGAAAGCCTTGACCTGCCTGCCGAGGATGAAGCCGGTCTCGTCCAGAACTTCCTGCATCGCGGTGGCAACCTCTGATGAGATAGAGCGGTACTGGGCTTGCAGATCAACGAGTGGAATTTGCATAGGGAAGAGGGTCGATTTGAAGGTCACTTGGAATGGGTGACACCCAAGAAGCTCAGACTTGGACCGCTCGGGAGTTTTCCTTTAGGGAGCGGTCTGCGGCTTCCAGTGCCTTGAGCACCCGAAGTCCACCTTGGGCATCATTGATCAGCGTGGTTCGTCCGAGGACACAGTCGATGAAATGAGAACACTCGGCGGCCAAGGGTTCGCCGCCTCCCAGGTAAGGGATAAGGACATCCCCGTTCCGGATCTGGGTCCTGAAGCTACCGAAGCTGTCGGAGTAGATGGGCTCTCGTTCGATCGCTACCGACTTGTTGTAGATGCGGAGCGGATTGTTGAGATCGATGTCGTCGAGGACCGCCATCTTGTGTTCACCCACGACGGTGATTTCCCGAACCTTTCGGGGATTCAGCCAGCTGGCGTGAACCGATGCGATGATGCCGTTGGGATACTCGAAGCTGGCAAATACAACATCCTCAATCCCTGGCTTGATGAAGGCCTTCCCGCTGGCGGTGACGCTCAGGGCCTCGGTCCCCAGCCAATGGTCGAAGATGCTGAGGTCGTGTGCCGCGAGGTCCCACAGGGCATTCACATCGCTTCGAATCGGGCCGAGGTTGGTCCGGGTTGAGTAGATGTATTTGACCGGACCGAGCTCTCCGGAGCGGATGATGTTGCGGAGTCCACGAACGGCGTTGTTGAAGAGGAAAACGTGGCCTACTGCCAGGATCCGTTTCCGTTCGTCAGCGATGCGGATCAGCTCGGTGGCCTCGGAAGATGTCAGACAGATTGGTTTCTCGACGAGGACATGCTTGTCCGCCTCCAAGGCTGTCTTCGCCAGGGAGAAGTGAGTCTTGGCTGGTGTGGCGATCACGACCGCATCGGCCTTGGGATCGGTTAATGCAGCGGTGCTGTCCGTGGTGAAGCCTCCCACGCTGGGGATCTTCTGCCGGATGAGCTTGAGCCGATCCTCGGAGATGTCGCAGACCAGTCCCACTCTTGCGTCGGGGTGGGTGGTGAGTGCGCGGACCAGGTTTGGACCCCAGTGACCGACGCCGACGCAGTTGATGACGATGCCGTTAGCCATGGATTGTTATCGTTTGAGTTTGAGTCCGAGGATGAAGACCGGCCGGAGGATATCCCACCATCCCACCACGGGCTTCATCTTCGTGATGCCCAGCTTTTTTGGGGGGTAGATCTTGGTGCACGGCACCTCAGTGTGCTTGAAACCGAGTGTGATGAACTTGTAGAGGATGTAGACTTCGAGGGCGTAGCCATCGAGCCACGCCTGATCGAGGTTGATACGCCTGTCTGCAAGCCGGTCGAGCCGGAAGGCCCTGAACCCATTGGTGGACTCGGTTATCCTCTTGCCGCAGAACAGGCTGAGAAGCCAGGGGTGTAGGCGGGTCGCGAATTTGCGGTAGGCAGGCATGTCTCCCCCGTAGCGACCTCCTGACAAGAATCGTGAACCCATGACGATGTCCTGCCCGGATTCCACGATCGGATCGAGAAGCCTCGGTATCTCCTTGGGCTCGTCCTTGTTATTCCCAGCCATGAAGATGGCGACGTCTATGCCACGGCTTTGCGATAGGCGGATTCCTGAACGCAGGGCCGCTCCTACGCCGAGAACGGCCCCCAGTGACAGCACCTCGGCCCCCTCGGCCCTTGCTACGTCTGCCGTACGATCGGTCGAGCCGTCATCAACCACGAGAATCAGGTCTACGAGATCCTTGGGTACTCTGGAGACGACCGCTCCGATCTTGGACTCCTCGTTGTAGGCGGGGATCAGAACTGAAACTTTGAGGCCTTTGTACACGTTCGTCTTGGGTCTGGGTTTCGATTTGGAGCATCGCGTCGCGTCGCCGTTGGATCACTCAGGGACGGTCACGGCCTTCTTGCAGATGGGACATGACCGATGCTCATCCAGTTTGGAGCCGCAGAAGCAGACCCATCCCGAGACCCGGGCAGGATTACCCTTCATCAGTGCGTGAGGGGGCACGTCCTTGGTGACCACCGACCCGGCGGCGATCATGGCGTGGGTCCCAACGTTCACCGGAAGTATCACCGACCCTGCTCCTATGGAAGCCCCGCGACCTATCCGCGTCTGGCCAAGCCAGTTCGCCGGGGTGCTGTAGCGTCCGGCAGCTGCTGGCATCCTCGGGCTGCGGGGGGTCAGGTCATTCGTAAAAATCACCCCGGGTCCGACGAAGACGTCATCCTCGATCGTCACTCCGTTCCACACCATCACCTGGTTCTTCAAGGTCACCCGGCTGCCCAGCAGGGCTCCAGTCTCCACGAAAGCGTGTCCACCGATGTTGCAATTCGAGCCGATGCGCGCGCCCGACATCACCTGGGCGAATGCCCAAACCTTGGTGCCTGTGCCGATCTCAGAGGTTTCGACCAGAGCCATCGGATGGATGAACACCTCATCGCTTTTTGAAGTGGATTGCATTTGGGATATCTCAGGTACCGGATCCTTCCATAAGGCTGTCAGGAGCTTGAGGCCTGCTCAAGGGATCGCTGTAATCGCAACCCAAGATGTAGGAGGCCTTGAGGGCCTCGTTGGTCCGTGCGTGCGGAATGGATTGGGGGCAGCTGGACTCATTGCGATCAAAACGCCTTTTGGTTCCTTCGGACGCAAGCGGTGAGCCATTCTCACTTCTGCAACACCTCAAAAAACTTGGGAATTCATACCGTGGTGGCCCCGTTTTGGCAGGATTGCATGGTTGAGCTCGAATTTGTGCTGCGCCAGTGGGAAATCCGGAATGGATTTGCCCTGGTGGGTCTCGTTTAGACCGTCACTTCGGAAACCGTTTATTCGGGTAGACCGGACGGGCGGGAAGAGGTCTCGGATCCTTCCGGATGAGTTCCTCGAGATGCTTCACCGCAGCCTCGAGCTGCGCGTCGCGACCGTTGAAGGTTGTGTGGGGCAGGTTGTCCACGACGATGTCGGGGTCCACCCCGTGGCCCTCGATCAGCCACTGACCCTCCGGACCGTACACGCCCAGCTCCGCGGCCGTGGCCATGCCGCTGTCGACCAGCCATCGCCGGGCGCTGAGCCAGATCTCACCGCCCCATGTCCGTGTTCCGATAACCTTGCCGAGCCCAAGACGTTTGAACCCCTCCGAAAACGCCTCGCCGTCGCTGGCGGTCCGCTCGTTGCAGAGGACCACCATGTGGCCTCGGAAGGCATACTGCATGTTCCAAGTCGGGTTCCCCACGCGCGGCTGCCAGAAGAACCAGGCCTTCCGCAACAGCTTGCCGAGGATCCAAGAGTCGATGTTACCACCCCGGTTGTTGCGGACGTCGATGATGAGGCCTTGGCGTTGAAAGACCGGATAGAACTCCCGGGCCCATTCCGCGATGTTGTCGGTACCCATCGCCCGGAGGTGGACATAGCCGATCTGCCCCCTGCCCAGAGCGTCCACCGTCTTGCGCCGGCTGTATTCCCAGTCGTCGTACCGGAGGTCGGCCTCCCGATCGGCTGTGATTGGTTTCACAATGATCGACTTCGGGTCATTGGTGTTGGTCCGCCGGACCTCCATCAGCACCTGCTTGCCGGCCTGCTGTCGCAGCAGGGCCTCCAGGGGCACCCCGGGGCTAGTGGAACGGCCGTTCACGGAGGTGATCACATCACCGACCTTGAGATCGACCTGGGGCTGCAGCAGCGGGGACAGGCCCCGAGGGTAGTCCGGGTCGCTCTGGTAGATGGAGTCAACCCGCCAGCCACTGGCGCTTGGGTCGAAGGTGAAGCGGCCGCCAAGCGCGGCGGGACGGATCTGATCGGTGCCGTCCCGCTCGTCGCCGTATCGGACAAAGATGTGCAGTGTGGACAGTTCCGCCGCCAGTTCCGCGATCACCTCACTGAGCTCCGAACGGTCGCTCACCCGGTCGACGAGCGGCAGGTACTTGTCGCGCAGTGCCGTCCAGTCCACGCCGTGCATCCCTCGGTCGTAGAAGTAGTCGCGGAGCATCCGCCAGGACTCGGTGTAGATCTGACGCCACTCCTCGCGCGGGATAATCGAGAAGGTCCAGCCATCGAGCGGGAACCGATCGTCCAGCTTGGCCGGAGCCCCGGCATCGCTCGCGATGACGTGGAAGGCGTCACCCTTCCGGATCAGGAGCTTCTTGCCGTCGCCCGAGAGCTCGTAGCTGGTGATGTCCTCGACGAGGGTCTTGGGCTTCGGGTCCTTGTTCGTGATCTCGAGCTGCCGGAGCTGTGACTTGGAGTCGAATCCGGTTTCCTTCGAAGTCCAGAACAGGTGCTTCTTGGTGGCGATCAGCTGGCGGTAGTTGCCCGCGGGGACAGGCACTTCATAGAGGCGGCCCTGGAGCCCCTCGACGTCGATGGCAAGCGCCTCCTCCTTCTTCTCGGCAGCTTCGCCCGGGGGTTTGCCGTCCTTGCGCTTCTCGCCAGTGGAATCCTTGGCCTCGTCGGGCTTCTCCTCCTTCGGCAGCTTCGCCGTGGTGAGTTCCGAGGGGCTCCGGAACGGCCACTCGGCATCGCGCTTCAGGGCGAGGGCGAAGACCTGGGTCGTGTCGGTGAAGAAGGGGTCCGGTTGACGGGGTCCCCAGGGGCTGCCGACTAGGGAGCGGAGCTGGCGATCGGTCAGGAAGTACAGCCACTTGCCGTCGGGAGACCACGCCGGACTCCCACTGTCCACACGGTCGCTCGTGGCCACGACCCGGGTCGATGTCTCAACCTGATGGAGAATGATTTGGGGATAGCCATTGGTGGCGTTGGCGACGTAGGCCAGCCAGCGGCTGTCAGGAGACCAGGTATACTCGGTGATTTCATCGTTCGGGTTCTCCTCGACCAGCGTGGTGGTCCCTGTGGTGCGGTCGAGGACCCAGAGCCTCTGATCTTTGTCCCCCCAGGCGATCCTCTTTCCGTCCGGTGACGGTGCAGCGCTAAACCGGAACACGGTCCCGTTCGTCGTGAGGCGCATGGCGGATCCGACACCGTTCGCCGGCAAGGTCCAGAATTCCAGCTCGGCCGATTCGTCGGAGAGGCTCAAGAGATTGGTGCCTCCGGGGAGGAATCGGACATCCCGGTAACGGACGCCGCCCTTGCGAGGCACCTCCACCAGGCGACCCAGTTCGAGGGGGCAGACGAACACCTGGCCGCGCGCAGTAAGGACCAGTCGATCCCCCGTTGGGGAGAGGTGGGCGGAGGTCAGATAGTCGAGTGGTCGCTTCACCCAACGTTCCCGGGTCTGGTCGAAATCCGAGACGAGCGAGAGATCCAGGACCTTGTCGGTCTTCGATCGGATGTCGAACAGGTGGATGTCCCCGGCGCGGGCGTAGACGACGCGACCTTCTTCGAGGGTGGCGGTCTGGATGTCGTATCCCGCATGACGAGTCAGCTGCTGAAGATCAGTCCCCGTCGGGCTCATGGACCAGAGGTTCATGATGCCGTCTCGGTCGCTGATGAAATACACACGGCCGTCCCACCACATGGGATTGCGGCTGGTCCCCTTGAATTCGGTGGCGAGCGGTGTGGCCTCCGGATCCCCGGCGCGGAACCGCCAAAGGTTCTCAATCCAGCCGCCTTCGTAGCGCTTCGTGCTGCTGCTCTGCTTGGGCAGGCGAGTGAAGAAGAGGGTCTGACCGTCCCCGCCGTAGACCCCCTCCGACGCCTGGGCCAGCGGAAGGAGACGCTGTTGTCCGGTCCTCGGATCCAGCTCGACGAGCTGGGAGTTCGGGAGGGTGGAGTGTCGTGTGGTCCGGTACAGAATCCTGTTGTCCGGGGTCCATCCGGCGATCGCTGGCTCGCTGCCGTCAAACGTGTGCCGGGTAGGGAGTCCGCCGGACGCGGGCATGGTGTAGATCTCGTTGGGGCCCTCGTATTCAGCGACGAACGCGAGGGTTTGTCCGTCGGGCGAGAAGACCGCGTCCTGTTCCGTTCCCGGGTGCGAGGTGAGTCGCTGCGCTGCGCCGCCTTGGATCCCGACCTTCCAGAGATCGCCCTCGGCGGTGAAGACGAGGGTCTCCTTGTGGAGGGTGGGGAACCGGTAATAGCCGCGGGGGTTCTGGGCGTGGGCCATCAGCCCCGCGATGCCGACGAGGAACGCGATGAGGGGACGCACGTAGGAAGGCTACTGTTGGAGGGAGCCGAATCCGAGGGCGATTTCGGACACGTGGAGTTGAAGAGGGGCCTGGGAGAGCCTCACGCGGAGACACGGAGGTGCGGAGGAAAGACAAGACAAGGAGAGGAATCAGAAAACCTAGGGAGGTGTAAGCGGCCCACACCGCGCCCGAGGTTCCTAAAGCTGTTTCATTAGCATCCCTCCCCCGCGTTAACCCAGGAGCTCAGCGAGTTGCATGGGTGGTGGACGGCGAGAACTCGTCGGCGTGGTAAGAGCTGCGGACCAGGGGACCGCTGGCCACGTGGAGGAATCCCATCGCCTCGGCCTCTCGCTTCAGTTCGGTAAATACCTCCGGGGCGATGAACGCCTGCACGTGTAGATGACGGAGCGTGGGCTGGAGATATTGACCCAGCGTGACGATGTCGACCTGGGCCGACCGGAGATCCTGGAGTGCTTGGAGGATCTCCTCGCGGGTCTCTCCCAAACCCAGCATGAGACCCGATTTGGTGTGGAGCGGGGCTTGGGCTCGTTCCTTGGCCAGCTTCAGGACGGCCAGGGATCGATCGTATGTTGCCCGATGCCGTACCGCCGGTGTGAGGCGGCGGACTGTCTCGACGTTGTGGTTGTAGATCTCGGGCTTCGCCGCCAGGACAAGGTCGATAGCCCAGGATCGCTCGAGAAAATCCGGAACGAGTACTTCAATGGTGATGCCCGGGTTGAGGGTCCGGACGGCCTCGATGGTCTTGCGGAAATGTTCGGCGCCACCGTCGTTGAGGTCATCTCGAGCCACGGCCGTGATCACCACGTGCTGCAATCCCATCCGGCGGGTGGCCTCGGCGACGCGTTGGGGTTCGTCGGACTCCAATGGCAGGGGCTTGGCGGTATCGACCGCGCAGAAGCCGCAGGCGCGGGTGCATCGATCCCCGGCGATCATGAAAGTGGCCGTACCGCGGCTCCAACACTCCCAGTGATTCGGACACTTGGCGCTTTCGCAGACGGTGTGCAGCCGGAGGTCCGAAAGCAGGAGGCGCGTCCGGGTGAAGACGCTGGAACTGGGGAGCGGCACTTTCAGCCACGCGGGCAGACGGGGGCGCATCCCGATCGGGGTAGGCGAAGGGCTTTGCGGGGCAGGGGAGGAGTTTAGGACGGCATCCATCTGAAGTCGCCCGATTACCGCCCGATCCCTCCGATCTCTCAACCCCCAACTCGCTGGCGTTTCGCACCCTCGGCCTTTGACAGGACCTTTGCCCTTTGCCGGCTCCCTCGGGACCCCTAATCTCAGGGCTGACTTATGAGCAAACTCGACGACGTGTACGCCAAACTGCAGGTCAAGACCGGTGCCAAGATGGCCCTCGTGGTCCTCGACGGCCTGGGAGACATCGCCACCACCGAGCAGGGGGAACTCACCCCGCTGGAGGCGGCGAAGACCCCGAACCTCGACGCCCTCGTCCGACGCGGCTCCGCCCAGGGACGCATGATCCCCGTCGCTCCAGGCATCACCCCGGGCTCCGGTCCGGGTCACCTCGGATTGTTCGGCTATGACCCCATCGAATGGGAGGTGGGCCGTGGCGTCATCGAGACCCTCGGACTCGGCATTGAGCTTAAGAACGGGGACGTCGCCGCTCGTGCGAACTTCTGCACCCTTGACGCCAAGGGCCTCGTTACCGATCGCCGCGCCGGGCGTATCGCGACCGAGGTCTGCGAGCGTCTCTGCGGTATCCTTTCGTCCAAGATCAAGAAGATCGGCTCCACCCAGGTGCTGATCTACCCCGGCAAGGAACACCGGTTCGTCGTCGTGTTCCGCGGAGCCGGTCTGGAGGGGCCGCTCACCGATACCGACCCGAATCGCGAGGGGTTGCCCATCGCCACCGCCAAGCCGGTCGATCCGAAGAGCGCCGGGCAGAAGAAGGTCGCCAAGCTCATCGCCGACTTCTACGCCGCCGCCCTGCCGCTGCTGAAGAAGGAGGCCCCGGCCAACGGGTTCCTCATGCGCGGTGTGGCCCATCAGCCTGACATCCCAACCTTCCAGCAGCGGTACGGACTCAAGGCTGCCGCCCTCGCCGTCTACCCGATGTACAAGGGGCTCAGCCAGCTGGTGGGCATGACCAAGATCGAGGGGCCCGAGACCATCGCCCAGCAGTTCGAGCGGTACGTCGCCGAGTACGACAACTACGACTACTTCTTCATCCACTACAAATACACCGACAAGGCCGGCGAGGACGGCAACTTCGCAGCGAAGGTGAAGGCGATCGAGGACTTCGATGCCGCCCTACCGATCCTCCTTGCGAGGAAGCCTGATGTCCTCGCGATCACCGGGGATCATTCGACCCCGTGTGCGTTGAAGGGGCATTCATGGCACCCGCAACCGGTGCTGCTGCACTCGGCCTCCAGTGGATCCGACAAGCTCCATCGGTTCACCGAGACCGGTGCCAACCTCGGGTCGCTCGGCATCTTCGAGGCCAAGTACCTGATCCGCCTCATGCAGGCGAACGCCAAGATGTTCGACAAGTACGGTGCCTGATCCGAACTCCTGATCCGGACCGGGGTGGTTGTTTTTAGGCCGCCCCGGTCCGTCGCATTTTACAACCCATGAAAGCCGTCATCCTTGCCGCGGGCAAAGGGACCCGAATGAAGGACCTCACCAACGAGGTTCCCAAGCCGATGCTCCGCGTCCAGGGACGTCCTATCCTTGAGCACATCCTGGAGGGGCTTCTCGCGACGGGCATCCGGGAGGTCTGTCTGATCACCGGCTGGAAGGCCGAGGTGATTGAGGATCACTTCGGCGACGGCTCTCGGTTCGGGGCCCGGATCTCCTACGCCCGTCAGGTCGTCCAGGACGGCACCGGCAAGGCACCCGAGTACGCGAAGGAGTTTGTCGGCACCTCGGAGTTCCTCCTGACCTATGGCGACATCCTGGTCCGGCCCGACACGTACCAGGGCATGGTCCGCCGTTGGTCTGAGGGGGATTTCAGCGGCCTGCTGACGGTGACGGAGGGCGAGGATGTCACCAAGGGAGGCATCAACTTTTTCGACGATCGGTTCTGTCTGACCCGACTGGTGGAGAAGCCCAGTGCCGCGCAGCTCAACGAGCTACGTTCCAGCGGCTGGCTCAAGCCGGGCAGTCCGGTCTGGTACAATGCGGGGATCTACCTGTTCCGCCCCGTGCTTTTCGAGTTCACCGCACGTCTCCAGAAGTCCCCGCGCAACGAATATGAGCTGACGGATGCCCTGTCGGCGATGGTCGCAGCGGGGCACTCCATCGCGGGCCTCAAGATCGAGGGACGCTGGGTGGACGTCCGGGATCCGGAGGTCCTCGCCTCGCTGCAGGCCTGAGCGCCACGGTCTCCGCGGCGCCGTCGGACAGCGTCAGAGTCCGCTGGGGTGGTCGAGGAAGGTCCACTCGATCCCGAATGTCTCGGACAGTTCGGTAGCGAGGGCGCGGACACCGAAGGTCTCGGTCGCGTAGTGCCCCCCGAGAAAGACGTTCAGACCGAGGTCCTCGGCGAGTCCGTGGCTCCAGTGGGGTCCCTCGCCTGAGATGAAGGTGTCGACCCCCTCCTGGGCCGCCTGGGCCAGCTCGCTCCCGGCGCCGCCGGTGCAGATGCCGATGTGCCGACACGTCGCAGCGCCGCCGCGGAGGAGAACCGGAGTTGCCCCGAGAACCTTGGAGAGATTCCGACCCAGCTCCTCCCGATCCATGGGTCGAGGCAAGCGGACGGAGACCCCGAGGTGCTGGCCGTGGTGCTCAAAGAACGGTTTGGTGGATCGGAAGCCCAAGGCCCGGGCCAGCTGGGCGGCATTGCCTAGCGTTGGGTGTCCATCCAGCGGCAGGTGCTGGGAATAGACCGCGAGGTTGCCCTCGATGAGGCGACGCAGGAGTTGGTAACGGCGTCCGGTCCACGGAACAGTGCCGTTCCAGAACAATCCATGGTGGACCAGCAACAGGTCGGCCTTGGCGGCCAGGGCTAGGTCCACGGTGGCCTTCGAGGCATCCACCGCGGCGGCGATCCGGCGGACCGTTCCGTCGTTCTCGACCTGGAGTCCGTTCCATGCGCGGTCGTAGTCCTTGTAGTTCTCCGGACGGAGACGGCGGTCGCAGTGCTCGATGATCCGCTTCAGGGGCACAGGCTTCATGGAGCCAGCCTTTGGGTTGGGGATCGGATGTCAACCCGGCAGCTCGGATCCGGACCGAGGCGCTGGAGTTGCGGCTATTGGCGGTGGAAATCGCATCGCGTTTCGGACCGGCGGACGGTCTGTCCCTGTCCCTAATCCGCCCTTACGGGACCCGTTGGCGCTGAGGGCTTCCTCCGGGCTGGATCGGGATGATTTCCCGTATTCCTCCAATGGCATCGTGGAGGATCAGATCGACCCCGTTGGATTGTCCGCGCAGGGAGTAGTTCCAGGGCGAATCTTCCTCGCGGATCCGTGGGGTGGGACGGGCCTTCGAGAGCTCCTGAGCAATGGTTTTCCGGACGCTCTCCACAGTCACGGGCTCAGGGGTTTCGATGGCGTCGACTGCCGCCAATTGGGCCGCCACTTTGACGGTGCTTTGATCGCGGAGGGAGAGTGTCAGCCTCCATTTTGAGATATTTCGGGTGGAAACCACGGGGAGGGACAGGCGGATGGCCGCGGTCGCGACGAGGAGAATCGCGGTTCCGATCAGCAGCGTCTTTCGACGGAAAGGTGATCCGCCGGGGCAGAGGCGCGCATGAACCGCTAGGGCGATCACGAGGACGTTGAACCCGTTGATCGTCCAGTTGAGACCCGTCAACCAGGCGCCCTGGTCGCTGTACACGATCTCGTGACGGTACTCGTGGCCCGACCAGCGCAGAATTGCATCAGTCTTCAGGGTCTCAGGGGTCAGGCGGCCTCGGAGGCGGGTCGCCCAAGACGCCTCGCCGGCCACGGCGGTCAGGCCCTCATGGGCCAAGGACAGGACGCTGGGATGGGGGAGAAGCCGGCGCCCCCCGGTGTCCGGGGCGATGGAGCGGGACTCGATGACGTCGAAGTGATCGGCATGGGCCCGTTCGTCACCGAAGACGAAGAGATCGACCTCGAGGGCGCCATTGCCGACGCCAGTCAGGCGCAGCGGATAGACCGGATTTTTTGAGGGGAATGTGAATTGAAGGGGATGGAGTGTCCCTGGGTCCTGGGTTTCGAGGGGTCGGTGCACTTTGCTGGCAACGAACACCCAGCCTTCCGCCAGGTAGTCGCGCAGCACGGGTTCGACCTCGGGCGGCATCTGGTAGCCGTGCTGGGTCAGCCACTGTCGGACGGCGGCAGGATCGCGTCCGGTGATCGTAGTGGACTCGAAGACCCCAGCTTTCTGGTGGTCTAGGATTTCCACCAATCCTCCTCCGCTGGTGCCATCCCCCTTGGCCGAGCTGAGCGAGGGCAGGAGCATGCCCCCAGCCAAGAGCAGAATGGTGGCAACGAGGGCGAGTTCCCGCCAGCGGACGCGCCCCGAAAGGCCGGCAGCCAGAATGGCGGTGACGATCATCCCGGGCAGCCAGAAGAGGGTAGGCGTGTGGATCACCGTCGGTTGCATCAGTTCGACCAGCGTGGTGAACAGTCCGGGGCTGACGGGTTCCACCACGGGACGGGCGGGCAGTGGGACGACCCACGCGAGGTTGCTCCCCTGGCCTGCAAACCGGGTCTCGATGACCAGGCGTTCGATACCCTCCGACCACGAGAGGATGGCCCGCTGGTCTGGGATCCGCACCGGTTCGGCTACGGTCACGCTGGAGAACACCTTGCCGTCTGCCCAGGAGGTCCCAGGCACCAGGACGCCAGCCACCAGGAGCAGGACCAGGCAGAGCATTTGTCTCATCACAGACATCCGCGGGGGCGTGTGATGAGGAGAACCCGACCCCTGAAGGGAGGGCCACCTATTTCTCCAAAGCAGGCTGGGTTCGAGGTATGGGTATCAGGGCGAACCGATTCTTCCAGGCCAGGACGAGTTCGAGGGCCGCCGGATTGGCTCCGGAGTGTCGAAGGTGGTCTCCCAGGTCCTGCAGGACGTGGCTCGCCTCGCGACGGGCCGGATCGTCGATGGGAGGCAGTGTGCCGACCAGGACCTTATGGATCTCCGCGTAGTTGCGATAGGCGGCGAGGCGGCACATCAGGAGGTACAGGCGAAGGGAGCCATCCGCTCCAGTCCGACCCAGGGCCTGATCGAGCCGGTCGTCGGCCGACTTTGGATCCATGCCCTGACTGACAAGTCGCCGTCTCCAGGTTTCGAGCCTCGAACTGCCCTGGTGGGATTCCTTGGAGGAGGACGTCACCCAGGCGTCGGCATGGTCGATGGCCACTAGGGCCGGCAGGATTTCCAACAGGGTCAGGTCCCTGGGCTGGAGCTGTTCCCCGGGCAGCGCTTCGGCCGTGTGGACGGTTCGAAGCGCTTCCTCGAACTGGCCCAGACGCCATTGGGCGAGGGCGCGAAGGGTCAGGGCGGTTCCCCAGAGTCGATCCGACTTCAGCTGGGCGGTCTCCTGTGGGGTCAGCTGTCGCAGGCTCAGCAGTGCAGCGGCATAACCTGCACGGGTAGCGCTGGCGGAGAGGAGATCCTGATCGCCTGCCGATCCCGGAAATGCCTGGCCGTTTGGGGTGTTGGACGGGTAACCGGGGCGATCGAGGAGAGCCGCCAGCAGGAGGTGGTTGTCCGTCCGGGCTGCTTCGCTGAACGCGGCTTGGGCTTCACGAAGCCGGTTGGTCGACTGGCATCCAGTCACCAGCAGGGCGCCGAAGGCGATGACGAGGAGCCGGGACCGGAACAGAGTTTTCAACGGGCTCGGTGTGGACCGGGGTGCCGGCTTGGAATTCATGGAGGGGTTCTCTTTTTCCGGTTCGGTGGGCGGGCCCGCGTGGATCGGCGGGTCTGGATTCCGTTGGACCTCCGGGTGGCCGATTTCGTGGTGCCTTCCGAGGTGTCCAACACCTTCTCAAGCATCCGGAGGGCCTGCGCGGGAGCGGTTCGTCCCCGGCGGGGATCGTCGAGGAGGGCGAGCCACCGTCGAATCCCGAGCGGGAGTCTCTCCATAGGTGCGCCGTCCGGCTGAATCCACAGTTCCGGGGAGTTCACGCATCGCGTCAGGACCTGGTCCACGATGGACACGAGGTCTGAGGGGCGGAACCTGGAGGTTGGCCCGACATCGGTCTTCTCATGGAAAAGGAGCGTCAAGACCTGTTCGGTGATCGCCACGAGGGGTGAAGCGGTCGAGATGCCGGACGGTGCGGGCCAGAGGCGGACCGGATCTTCAGCTGCGTGATAAAGGATCCGTTCGGTCAATGCCGGGAGGACTTGGGAGAATCGACGAGGGGATGGGGGCTCCAGGAGGTCTGCGAGGCACTTGAGGAGTTTGGGAATGCCGGTCGTCCCCTCGTTGGCCAGCGAGGGATGTTCCCCGACCAGGCGGATCCCCGCCTGAAGCAGTGACGGGAGGGAACCCGAGCCGAGGGCCTGGTCGAGTCGGGCGGGGTCCGACACAGCGGCTTCGAAGAATTCGAGGGCTACCCGGGGCAATCCCTCCAGACCCGCGGGGGTGGATCTGACGGGTGTTGCGTTGGAGGTGGCGGACTGTTCGCCGTTGATCCACCGGAGGACCGTCCGCATCAGGTGTTCCCCCCAGTCCGCGATGCGATCCCGCTCGGCAAGATCCTCGACCGGGCTCGTGTCAGTCGTTCCTGCTGAATCCACGCGGCGGGTGACCTCGTGGAGGATGCCGAAGGTCAATTGGCGCAGGATATCGGGTCCTCGCAGGCCGCAGGCGTCGCCTTGGGATGTCGAGCCGTGTTCGGAGAGAACCCGGAACAGGCGAGGAACCAGTTCGGAAAGCCAGGGGTCGGGCAGACTGCTGGACTCATCCAGACCTCGAAGGAAGGCGAGCAGGTGTCGGGGCAGTGGGCCATGAATCGGGAACCGGTCAGGCTGGTGGCGCGCGTAGTCGACCCCCATCTCCCAGAGAACCCCCGCGAGTCGCTGGAGGACTGTGGGTGACGGGTCGAGAGAGCGTCGTTGCCACTGGCGGACCGCGAACAGGCCGGCCAGGTCCTCTGGATCCACGCGGGATTCGTCGGCCAAGTCCTGGCCGAGTTCCTCTGCGGACTTCAGGTAGGCGTATTCGGAGTGGAGCCGGCTCAGTTCCGCCCGGTCTTCCTCTCCCAGACGGTTGTCATGGGCTTTGGCCAACAACCTCTGTAGGTGCGAGTCCTTGCCCACGTAGTCGGTTCCGAGGCCAGGGGTCGTAAAGAACTCGATCGCCTCGCGCCAGTCGGTTCGCGTCTCGAATCGTGGCAGGGGGAGGAGAAGTTCCCGTCGCCGCGTGGCATCCACATGGGCAAGGCGGACCTGTCCCGACAGCCGGATGCCGCCGCGGATCGCCACGAGGAGGAGTGTTGCCGAATCGCCGACCATGACACCCCGCAGCGAACGGGCTGTAGGGGGATGGGGACCTACCTACAGACGAAGAACCCAAAATCCAGGGACAGTTTGGGGAATCTGCAGGGGAGGATGTGGTGAGGAACCGAAGAGAAGAGGGGAGATGGCTCCAGAGGTAGGACTCGAACCTACAACCGATCGGTTAACAGCCGATAGCTCTACCATTGAGCTACTCTGGAACGCTCTTGAGGGGCGGAAGCTACCGATGCGTTTTCCGGGGCGTCAAAACGTTTTTTGGATCCTGAACCGATGCGTTGTCCGAAACCGCGCAGGTCTGACGGGATGTCGACCCGTTGTTTGGGAGGATTCCTGTCGACCCTAACAAGGGATTTCGGATCCCGTATCGGGCGATGTCGTCCGATCAGGACCATTGGAAAAATCTGCTCCGGCTGGCCCAGGACGAGGTGTCCCGGGTCGTGGAGGCCTTGCCGGATGACCTTCGACGGCATGCCCTGCAGGTGCCGGTCACCTACGAGTCCTACCCGAGCGAAGCACTCCTGGGGGATGGCTGGGATCCGGATCTTCTCGGCATGTTCGTGGGCGATCCGGTTGGGGAGCCTTACACCTCTGGCATTCCCCTCCAGATCCTCCTCTTTCTCGAGAACCTCTGGGATTTTGCGGAGGAGGCCCCCGACGTGTTTTTGGAGGAAGTCCGCATCACCTACATCCACGAGTTTGGCCATTACCTGGGGCTGGATGAGGAGGATCTTGAGGAACGGGGGCTGCTCTGAATGTCCGGATTTGCCAGGATTTGGGGCGACGCGGCTTTGAAGGACGGCCCTAAATCTGCTAACGTCTGAGCGTTCTCGGATCCTATGACTGCTCTTCGGCATCAACCTCGGAAGCTGTTGGGTTTGGCGATGGCGCTCGCTGCCGTGCCGTCAGTCTTCGCCGACTCCGGATCAGCCCCATCGCTGTCAGTCTCCCTCCGAACCTTGGAAGGTGTTGAGCGGCTGGGACTTCGTTTTGAGCCGCAGCCGGCCGTCGAAGCCTATGAGCTCCAGACGAGCCCCGGCCTCGGGTTGCCCTTCCAGCCCGTTCCCGTGGGGCCCTTTGACTTCCAATGGACGGTTTCCCTCGGATCTGAGCCCACCGCGATATACCGGATTGAGGCGCGTGGTCTCGACGCAGATGCCCTCTGGGGCACCACATTGCTGCAACGAATCGCCTACGGGCCGACCCCGGAGGAGTTGGATCGGGTCCGTCGGATCGGTCCTGAGGCCTACCTTCAGGAACAGATCCGGGCCGAGGCGGTTCAGGAGACCCTGGATGTCGTGGATACCGCCCCGCGTTGGCAGAAGGTGGTGATCACGGGTACGGGGAGTTCCTCGAAGCTCTACATCTACATGGATGGCGCCGGGGACGCCTACCTGGACGATCTTCGGCTGGTGGCTGGGGTGGGTGATGACGGCTCGAAGCCGAACCTGCTCCGGAACGGAGACTTCGAGGCGTCGTTGGCCCCGGACTGGACCTTGTCTTCGAACCTGGTCAGTTCCGCGAGGAGTGCGTCGATCGTCCATTCCGGGGAGGCTTCGTTGCACCTGGTGTCCACCGAGGCGGGCGAATCACAGTCGTCGTCCATCTTCCAGACGATCACGCCCTCCCTGGGCGCCTCGCAGACCTACACGCTGACCTATTGGTATTGGACCTCGAATCAGGGGGCCCGCCTGACAATCCGCCTCTCTGGCGGTGGCATTGCCAGTACCCATGACCTGAGCGGGAGCCAGAACAACCCAGCCCCGTTGTTTGGGAAGCTGAAGACGGCACAGGCAACGTTGGCCGATCTGCGGGCATGGCATGTCCTGCGGGCGGTGCAGTCTCCCCGCCAGCTCCATGAGGTCCTTCGGCAGTTCCTGGAAAACCACTTCGTGACGGAGTACACCAAGACACGGGATTACTTCGACAGCCGAGGGTATGACTCCCCCCTTCCAGAGCGGCTCGCGGGCCGGACGGAGTTCGTTGAGAACCAACGATGGAGGGAGGCCCTGCTCAGACCGGCAGTCACATTCCATGATCTCCTGAAGATCAGCGCCGAGAGTCCGGCGATGATCATCTACCTCGATACCGTCACCTCGCGCGGCGATGGCAAGTATGTGGCGAACGAGAACTACGCCCGGGAGCTCTGTGAACTCTTCTGCTTCGGCGTCGACAATGGCTATGACCAGCAGGACATCGTCGAGATTTCAAAGGTTTGGACCGGGTGGCGTCTCGAACTCCTGGACGCCGCGAACGAGTTCAATCCGTTGGCTGCACGGAGCACCAACTACGTCAACCCGGCCATCACCGGGAGCGCCCTCAATTCGAACACAAACGTCGTTGGGGTGTGGGGCTTCAAGTACCGGCCGGACCGGCACAACAACTCGGCAAAGCACCTGTTCTACGAGTGGGATGCCAACGGCAACCGTCTGGGGGGTAAGAAGGTCCCAGATCGGTTTGGTCCTCCGTGGGCGGGGCGCGACTACTCTCTCAGCCTGCCGGCGCGTTCGGGAAATTCCGGTATGGAGGATGGCTACGACACACTGCGGCATATGGCCGACCAGCCATTCACCCAGGAATATATCTGCGTGAAGCTGTGTCGTCTGCTGGTCCACGACAGCTTTGCGCATGGCTATGATTTCACCGATGCCGAAACCTCGCCGGAGGAGGAACTGGTCCACCAGTGCATGACAGTCTGGGAAACCTCGACGCCCAAGGGACAGCTGAGGCCCGTCCTCGAGACCATCCTCAGATCGGACCTGTTCCGGGGCCACGGGGCTTCCCTCCAGAAGGTCAAGACACCCTTGGAGTTCGCCGTCAGCGCTGTCCGGGCGCTTCGCGTGGGCCTGTCGGATGGATCCTTTTCGGCGGAGACTGATGGGTATGGCCTCTACAACTTCATGAACCGGGCGGGTCGGATGAGGTTGTACGATCGTGCCGAGCCGGACGGATACCCCGAGGATGCGGGGGGCTGGATCAGCGCAGGAACCTTGGCGGAGCGTCTGCGGTTCATCGAATCTGCACTGATGCCGGCCGGCATGAGTGGCAAGGACGACGCGGGTGCGAACACACGGGTGAATGTCCTTGGCGTTCTCCAGTCGCGGCTTGGATCTGACGGCGTCCGGGATTCTGGTCGTGTGGCCGATACCCTTCTCCAGGTGCTTTTCCCCGCCGAGGGGAAGGCCAACCTCGAGGCCTATCGGAAGGTGGCGATCGACTTCCTTGATACGACCGACGGCGGCACCGTCTCGCCATTCAGTTCGTTGACCGTCGGGTCCACCGCCCATGACCAGCGGATCCGTGGTGCCGCGGCGCTGTTGATGTCCACACAGCGTTTCCAGGAGCAATGACCCCATGCCGACCATGAACATCCTGACCCGGAGATCCTTCCTGTCCCATGCCACCCGCCTGGGGTTGGGTGCCGCGATTGCCTCCCTCACCGATGTTCCGCTGGTCCTCCAGAGGGCGTTGGCAGAGGGCTCCATCGGTCGACCCGGTCCGAACGGTCGGGTCCGCAAGCTCCTCTTCCTGTTCCTGCGCGGGGCCAACGACGGTCTGAACACCGTGATCCCGGTGGGGGATCCGGCCTACTACAGCAGCCGTCCCAACCTCGCCATCCCCGACGATCCCCTGCAGCCAGCAGCCCGGATCGGACCGGCGATCTTCCCGGAATCCGGCAATACGGCCGGGATCTATGCCCACCCCTACAGCCTCTCCCTGGGCAATGGCTTCGCGGGACTCCACCCCTCCCTGAAGTTTCTGTCCCCGGTCTACAATGCTGGGGACCTCGCCCTGATCCATCGCGTCGGTTATCCGCGACAGTCGCGGTCCCACTTCGACTCCCAGGCCTACTGGGAGACGGGTGCCCCCTCGAGCTCGGGGGCCAAGGATGGTCTGCTGTACCGGGCGATGCTGGAGTCGGGACTGGCCAACACCTCGCCCCTAACGGGTGTCACGGTGGGGACCTCGCTGCCCATGATTCTCCGGGGCTCCAAAGCCGCGATGATGAACATCGGCGATCCGACCCGCTATGGGTTGCTGTCGATCCCGAACACCGCAGCGGCGAAGGCCAAGATGTCGGCGGCCCTTGAGTCGGCCGACCGGGCCCGCTTCGCCGGGAAGCGCGATCGTGAACTGCTCGAGCTCCAGTATCGCAACCTCAGTGGAACCCTGGACCTGTTTGCCGACCTGAAGTTCGCCGAGGTGGACAACACGTTCCGAGACGACGTGGCGACCGATGGGGACACAGACTGGGCCAACGCGAACGGCGGCGGCTACTTCCTGTTCCCGACCATCAACGACAAGAATGGCGGCTGGAAACGCGCTTCAGGGAACCGGGCCGACAAGTACGTCGTCCCCACCTCGTCCTACGACTACTTCACCCGCCTGAAGACGGCATCAATTCTCCTGAACGACACCGACGCCATCGTCTCAGGGGTCTCGATCGATGGCTGGGACACCCATAGCAACCAGGTCGACGACAAGAATACGGCGGCAGGCCTGGGCGCCCATACCGGCAGCCATGCGGGGCTGCTTCGCCGGGTGGGATGGACGATGTATGCGCTTCAGAAGTACTTCACGAAATACTCCAATAAGTGCCACTGGGACGATCTCGTCGTGGTCACGCTCTCGGAGTTCGGTCGCACCAGCATCGAGAATTCCGACGGTGGTACCGACCATGCCGAGGCGAGCGTCATGATGGTGGCGGGTGGTGGTGTTCGCGGCTTCGAGCCCGACGCTTTAGGTGGGGTTAGGCGGACGGGAGTCTGGAACTGTGGCGGTGACGGGGACCGGGTGGTCCCGTGGGTGACGGGTCCGACGGGGTCGATGTTCCGCGCCTCGGGACGCTATCTGCAGCGCAACACGGACTACCGCTCCGTGCTCGGTAAGCTCATCCGGGACCATCTCGGCGCGACCCAACCGCAGTTGGATCGGATCATTCCGGGTTATTCCTCGCCGGAAGACAGTCTGGCGTCGAAGGGAGTCCAAACTCGGGACAACACCACGATCATCGGGGAACCCGACGTAGTCTGAGTCGGATCTCTGCCTCTCGAGCGTGTCCCGCTCAAGGCGTATTGCGGGTTGGCGGGGGCAGGGGCGGGGGCGGGATGCGGCCTCCGGAGTCGACCGGTTGAATCACCGGCGCAGGCTGGATCGGTTGTGCCGGATTGAAGCCCCCTGCATTGTCCTGGATGACATTCATGGGAACCCCATTTCCGCCGCCGTTGATGAACGGCTGCACAATGGGTTGCACGACGGTTTGCCCTCCTGCGGGATTGTTGGCTGCGGAACCGCCGCGTCCAATCACGACAGGTCCTCCTCCGCTATTGCCGACGAGGCTGGGTGCCGGGACGGGAGCTGCTGGCACTGGGACGTTGGGATTCTTCGGCGGGACGGCACCCGGAGCGATGGATCCGCCGCCCGAGGCCTTCAGGCCATTCTCCGCGAAGCTCAGCGTCACGTCCTTGCCTGCGATTTGCGTCTTCACGCGGCCCGCCGGTGCGTCGATCTCGACGACCTTGATGTCCTCGAACTCCTCGCCCTCCTGGAGGGTTTCGTAATCCGGTTGCTTTCCACCAGGTCGATTAATGGCGAAGTAGGCCTTTTTGATGCCACCGGAGCGGGAGACCCCGGTCAGGAAGACATTGGGTGGCGGGGAGGGTGGCGGTGGCGGCGGGGGAGCCGGCTCGGGCGGCGGCGGCGGCGGCTTGATGCCGAACGCGTTCCGGTTCGTCAGGGACAGGTACGGGTTGTCGGCCGCGATCGTCGTCTGGACGACGCACCCGACCAAGGACGCTCCGAGGAGCGCCGACCCCCATCGCTGGACCGCGGACCGCATCTTGGTTCCTTGCAACACCATCTGCTGGCGAAAGTTGCCGGTTCCTAGGGCCGCGTCCATGTCGGATTGTTGGTGAGGTTCCATCCGCCCCCGAGGGCGCGGTACAGATTCACCACCGCATTGGCCTCGGCGAACCGGGCCTGGGCAAGGTCCGACTGGGTCGGGTACAGCTGCTGCTGGGCCTCGAGGACCTCGAAGTAGCTGGCCTTCCCATTAAGGTAGCGTTCGGTCGAGATGGTCACGGCGGACTCGAGTGCATCGACCGCTTTCTCCTCCTGGCGTCGGACCTCGATGTACTGCTGGCGGGCTGTCAGGGCGTTGGAGACCTCCCGGAGCGCCGTGAGGATCGACTGATCATACTGAGCGACCGCCGCCTCGAAGGCCGCCTTGGCAGCTCGGTACTGCGCCCGGATGCGGCCACCTTGAAAGATCGGGCCTGTGAGACCAGCTGCGGCGGACCAGACGCGGGACGATCCGGCGGTGAAGGTGTCCAGGGCGGTGCTGCCTTGTCCAAGGGCGGCGGTCAGGCTGATCGTCGGAAAGAACTGGGCCTTGTTGGCGCCCACCATTGCATTGGCCGCAACCAGATCCTGTTCGGCGACGGCGATGTCGGGACGACGACGGAGGAGATCACTGGTCAGTCCGGCTGGGACCTCAGGTCCGAAGGCGGTCTGTTCGCCAACGGCCAGCGAGCCGCGGGGCACGGTTCCGGGGGGGCGTCCGAGAAGGAGGTTGATGGCGTTCTCGGCGACGACAACGCGCCGCTCCCATTCTGGGACCGACGCTGCGGCCTTAGCGAGGGCGGCGGAGGCGCGGTCCGTCTCGAGGCGAGACGCCACGCCGCCGGCAAGGCGGTCCTGGAAGATCTTCAGGGTGCCAGCGTAGGCGTTGGTCGCGTTTCGGAGGATGGCCAGCTGGGCGTCGAGGGTCAGCAGCTCCAGATAGGCCGTAGCCACATCGCACGTGATCATCAGCCTCATGTTCCGCTGCCCCTCCTGCGTCGCCAGGTATTGGGCCCGGGCTGCCTCGGTCATGCGCCGAATCTGCCCCCAGACATCCAGCTCCCAGGACAGGCTCCCGAGCGCCATGGGCGTCGTGAGCGTCTGTCCGGACGACGGGGATGGGACGCCTGCGACGGCGTTCTGTCCGCGGCCGAGGAGTCCCTGGTAGCCCAGCTGCGGGAACAGCGGAGATCGGGCCACCGTGATCTGCTGACGCGCCTGCTCCACCTGGGCCACGATCCTCTTGAGATCGTAGTTGTTGGTCATAGCGACCTCGACGAGGTCAACCAGGACGGGGTCCCGGAACAGGGTCCACCAGGGGAGGTCTGCGATGGAGTTGGTTCCCGGGGCGGAGGCTCCCCGAAACGACTCCGGCAGAGAGGTCTTCTGGCGTCGGTAGTCGGGCCCCATGGCGCATCCGGCCAACGCCAGGAGGAGCAGCACGGTGGCCGCCCACGATACCGGACGTGTCGGAGAGCCCGAAAGGTTGCGGTGCATGCGGTTCATGGGTGGGATCTCAACCATGGGCTTTGGCAGGGTCTGCGGTCGCGGTCGGAGCGGTTTTGCCATGGCCCCCCGAGCTCAGTTTCTCGACAAGGTAGAAGGCGACCGGGATGAGGAAGATAGCGACGAAGCTGGCGGCGAGCATCCCGCCGATCACGGTGAAACCCATGACCTGACGGGACAGCGCTCCGGCGCCACTCGCCTTTGCGAGGGGCACGCATCCCAGGATGAAGGCGAAACTGGTCATCAGGATGGGGCGCAGGCGGAGCCGTGCGCTCTCGAGCGAGGCTTCGATGAGGGATTTCCCTTCCTCGTAGCCCATTTTCGCGAACTCCACGATCAGGATGGCGTTCTTCGCCGAGAGGCCGATGAGCATCACCAGCCCGATCTGGGCGTAAACATTGTTCTCGTAGCGGCCCACCAGGATGCCGGCGAAGGCTCCCGCGACGGCGATCGGGGTGCACATCAGGACCGAGAACGGCAGCGACCAGCTCTCGTACTGGGCCGCGAGGATCAGGAAGACGCAGAGAAGGGAGAATCCGAAGATCGCCATCGGGGAGACGCCCTGCTGGGCCTTCTTCTCCTGGTAGCTCATGCCCATGTAGTTGTAGCCCATGCCCTGGGGCATCGTTTCATGGAACACCTCTTCCAGCGCCTGCATCGCCTGTGCTGTGCTCACGCCAGGGGCTGGCGAGGCGTTGATCTGGGCCGCCTCATGGAGGTTAAAGCGCATCGTGAACTCAGGTCCCTCGATTCGGCGGACCGAAGTCAGCGCATCAAGGGGTACCTTGTTCCCGCTCCGGTTCAGCACGTAGAACATGCCAAGGTTCTCGATGCGCGTCCGGTAGTCGCCCTCGGCCTGGACGTAGACCTGCCACTGACGACCGAACTGATTGTAGTAGTTCACGAAGGCACCGCCCATGAAGCACTGCATCGTCGTGTAGATGTCGGCCAGCTCGACTCCCTGCTGGAGCGCCTGGTCGCGGTTCACGTCCACAAAAATCTGCGGGACCGACAGCAGGGCGGTGGTGAACAGGCTGGCCAGTTCCGGTCGCTTGGCCGCCGCGGCCATGAATTTCGGCAGGTTGGGCGCCAAGAGATCCCCGCCGGTGTGGTCCTCAAGAATGAAGGTCACCCCTCCGGAGGAGCCAACGCCCGGGATTGCGGGTGGGGAGAAGGCGAAACCGATCGCTTCCGGGATCTTGGTGAACTCCCGATTAATGTGGGCGCTGATCGCCGTGTACTGCTCCTCGGGCTTCTTCCGCTTCGCCCATTCCTCCAGCGTGATGAAGAAGAAGGCGCTGTAGGTGTTATTGACGCCGCTCAGGAGGCTGAACCCGACCACAGATGAGTAGTATTTGATCCCGGGGGTGTTCTTCAGGATCTCCTCGGCCTGCCGGACGACGGCGTCCGTGCGCTGAAGTGATGAAGCGTTTGGAAGCTGGAGTCCGGCGAACAGGTAGCCCTGGTCCTCGTCGGGCAGGAAGCTGGTTGGAATGGCCCGGCCGAAGAAGCCGCCCAGGACGCCGATGCCCGCCAGGAGCAAGACCGCAACCGCACTCTTGTGGATGAGCACCCGGCAGATGCCGACGTAGCCGTCAGTCACGCGGCCGAACATTCGGTTGAAGCCGTCGTAGAATCGCTGCAGGAGGCCCGAGCCTCGGACCTTCGGACGGAGCAGCAGGGCCGAAAGCGCCGGCGACAGGGTCAGGGCGTTGAAGGCGGAGATGGCGACCGAGACAGCGATCGTGACGGCGAACTGCTGGTACATGCGCCCCGTGATTCCGGGGATGAAGGCGGTTGGGACAAAGACCGCGCCAAGGATAATTGCGATCGCGATGACTGGCCCGGACACCTCCTCCATCGCCTTCAGAGCCGCATCCCGAGGCGAAAGCCCGTGCTCAATATGGTGTTCCACCGCCTCGACCACGACGATGGCGTCGTCGACCACGAGTCCGATCGCGAGGACGAGTCCGAACAGGGACAGGGTGTTGATGGAAAACCCGAACAGGGGGAAGAGGGCAAAGGTACCGATGAGCGACACTGGGACTGCCAGGAGCGGGATAAGTGTTGCCCGCCAGCCTTGGAGGAAGAGAAAGACGACTATGATGACGAGGACAATGGCCTCGAAGAGGGTCTGGACGATCTCCCTCATGCCCTCGGTGACGGCTAGAGTCGTGTCGAGGGCAACGACGTAGTCCATGTCGGGCGGGAAGCTCTTCTTCGCCTCCTCCATGAGTTCACGCGCCCCACGGGCGGCATCGACCGCATTGGAGTCGGGCAGCTGGTAGAGGGCGACGAGGGCCGTGGGGCGCCCATTGAGCCTGGACACCGTAGTGTAGTTCTGGGCACCGAGCTCGACGCGGGCAACATCACGGACCCGGACAAAAGCCCCACCGGGGGCGGCTCGGAGTACGATCTGCTCAAATTCCTCCGGGGTGGACAGGCGTCCCTGGGCCCGGACTGAATACGTGAACTCCTGTCCTGGGGGTACCGGTTCCCCGCCGACCTGACCGGCTGGGTTGACCTCATTCTGGGCCCGGATCGCCGCAATGATTTCGGGGACCGTGATGCCCATCTGGGCCAGGCGGTCGGGTCGGACCCAGAGCCGAATGGCATAGTTCCCGGCGCCGAACACCGTGACGCTTGCGATGCCCGGGACGCGGGTCATGCGGTCGTTCAGATTGATGACCGCGTAGTTCGCCAGGAATACCCCATCGTACGTGTTGTTGGGGGAATACAGCGCAAACATGATCAGGGGCGACGACGTCGACTTCTGTACGGTCACGCCCTGGGCATTGACGGAGTTCGGCAGCTGGGATGCCGCCTGGGACTGCCGCATCTGCGAGAGGATCTGGTCGGTGTTCGGGTCGGTCTTGACGTTGAAGTCGACCGTCAGAGTCATCGACCCATTCGCGGCGTTCAGGGAGTACATGTACTCCATATTGTCGACACCGGACATCTGCTGCTCGATGGGCACGGCGACGGATTGCTGGACCGTGAGGGCGTCGGCACCTGGATAGGCGGCCTTCACCTGAATCTGGGGGTCCGCGATGTTGGGGAACTGGGCGACTGGAAGGCTCAGCATCGCCACGGAGCCGACCAGGACCATGAGGATGGAGATGACCATCGCCACGATCGGCCTATTGATGAAGAACTTGGACATGGTTCTGGGTGTCGGTGATGCGGTGCTGCTCAGGTCACCGACTGAAGGAGGGTGCTGCCGGGGTGGCAACGAATGGCTGGGGGGACACGACCTCGCCCTCCCGGAGCTTCTGGAGGCCTTCGGCTACGATGCTCTCACCGCCCTTGAGGTTCCCCTCGACCACCCAGCCTGATCCGATCCGCTCCCCGGGCGTCACCTGACGGATGCTCACCTTGTTGTCGGATCCGACCGCGGCCACCATCGACCGGCCTTGGATGTCGGTCACGGCGCGCTGAGGCACCACGAGGGCGTTGGTTTCTGTGCCGATCAATCCTCGGATCCGCACGAACATGCCTGGGAGCAGGAGGCCATCCGGATTTGGGAATTCACCGACCACCGTTACCGTGCCGGTCTTCTCATCGACCTGGTTGTTTCCGAAGATGACCTTTCCGGGGCTGGGATAGACCTTTCCGGAGGCGAGGGTGAGCTCGAGTGGACGGCTGGAGTTGGGGGAAGAGGTATCCGTGTCGGCGACCTGCCGTTGACGCCCCTCTGCAATGGCCTGTTCCTGCAGGCGGGTGATGAGGTTCTGAGAGACGGAGAAGTAGGCGCGGATCGGATTGACCTTCGTCACGGTGGTCAGCGGGCCGGTGGCGGGTCCAACGAGGTTTCCAACCTGAGCCTGGGTCACGCTCGCGAGTCCGGCGATTCCATTGATGGGTGACCGGATCGTAGTGAACCCCAGGTTGATCTCAGCTTGAAGGACCTGGGCCTCGGCATTCTGCACTGCACCGGCGGCTGCGAGATCCGCCTGGATGGCATTATCGAGTTCCTGCTGGCTGATGGCCTGCAGGGCCGCCAACGGGGTGTAGCGCTGGACATCCAGGGCGGTCCGGCCCTTGCGGGCCTTGGCCTCTAAGAGCTGGGCTTTGGCCTGGGCAAGAATCGCCTCGAAGGGCGCTGGATTGATCTGGAACAGGACCTGCCCATTGGTCACCGAGCTCCCCTCCTTGTAGTTGCGCGACACCAGGTAGCCAGTGACCTGGGCCGTGATGGCAGCGTTGATCTCGCTGTCGAGTGTGCCCACCCAGTTTCTGAAGATGGGAACGTTGCTCACGACGACAGGCGTAACCAGGACTGTTGGTGGAACGGGGGATGGAGTCTCGGCCTTGCGGCTGCAGCCCGAGACGGCCAGGAAAAGGATCGGAATGAGGGTGGGGGTCTTCACGGCGCAGAGATGGAATGGGCACCGCGGCGCTGCAGGTTTCGCATGCCCTGACGCCTCGGGATCCGTATGACGTTCAGTGTTGGCGGCTCAGGCACGCCTTGCCAAGGCGTGCGTTTCCATCCATGGGGTTCCACTGGCGACGCACGGATCCGATCGGCGGTGTGGAACTTTCGACGCCGGCCGGGTATTCTGGGAAGCCGCATGCCGCAGTTCCAGTACAAGGCCAGACGTCGGACCGGAGGATTGGTTGAGGGAGTCCTCGACGTGGTCGACCGCTCGGCAGCTGTGGTTCAACTCGAACGGCAGGGCCTGTTCCCGATGTCCCTGACAGCCGCCAAGGGAGCTGCAGCCAAGAGCTCTCCAACACCAGGGGAGTCCGCGGGGTCTCGGTGGGGCGCGATCCTGCCAGCGAGCCTCCGTGCCCAGCTTCAGCGGCGTCGAAAGCCCAAGCTCCAGGAACTCGCCACCTTCACCCAGCAGCTGGCGAACCTTCTCCGGGCAGGCATGCCGCTCACCATGGCCCTCCAGTCGATGAGCAGCCTCAGCTCAAAGGGCATCCCCGCAGAGGTTGCCAAGCAGCTGAAGCAGGATGTCACCGAGGGGCGGAGCCTATCGGATGCCATGGGCAGACAGGGCAATATTTTCCCGCCGCTCGTGGTCAACATGGTGCGCGCCGGCGAAAAAAGCGGAGCCCTTGAGGAGGTGCTGAGGCGCCAGGCCGACCACTTCGAGCGGTTCGCCGACGTCCAGGCCAAGTTCAAGTCCGCGATGATCTATCCCGTCATCGTCCTCTGCGTCGGCGTCGGGCTCGTTATCTTCTTCATGACAGCCCTGCTGCCTAAGTTCATGAACCTCTTCGAGAGCATCCAGGGGTTTGAGCTGCCGGCCATGACCCGGATCCTCATCAACACGAGCCGGTTCCTCACCCATTGGTGGTGGCTCCTGATCCTTGTCGGCATGGGCATAGGGCTGGTCTTCGTGCGGTTTCGGGCTACCGAGTCCGGACGCAAGGCGCTCGACCGCCTCAAACTCGACGCCCCAATCTTTGGCAAGGTCGTGCGGTTGAACCTGTTCGGTCAGTTTGCCCGAACCCTTGGAACGCTGCTAAAGAACGGAGTGCCAGTCCTGGAGGCCCTCCGCATCACGGAGCAGGTGCTGCCGAATGTCATCGTGGGCGCCGCGATCGCCCAGACCCGTGAGGCGGTCACCGATGGCAAGACCCTCGCCCAGCCGCTGGCCAAGTCCGGGATCTTTCCCCAGCTCATGATCGATCTCCTCCGCATCGGCGAAGAGACAGGAGACATCCCGGGTGCACTCGAGAACGTTGCCGACACCTATGAACGGGAGCTAACCCTAGGCCTCCGCGCCATGACCAACCTCATCGAGCCCGTCATGATCGTGGGAATTGCGGTGATCGTGGGTTTCCTTCTTATGAGCGTCATGTCGGCAATGTTTGCGATCACCCAGAACCTCCAGCGGTGACCCGGATGCGGAGCGCACCTCCAGCCCTTCGATCAGATCCCGGGACGGTCGCCCATCGTGGCTTCACGCTGATCGAGCTCCTCGTCGCGGCCGCCCTCGCCGCGGTGCTTATGATGACGGCGATCCCTTTTGCCCGTGGGGTCCGGAAGGACCCCCTCGTGCGCGCTGTAAATGCGCTGGTGGATGGCTGTCGCGACGCACGCCTCAAGGCCATCCTCAAGGATCGCCCAATGCAGCTCGTCATCTTTGAAAATGGCGGCGCTCTGGGTGTGGAAGCGGTACCCGACCACCCCATGTCCTGGTCCCGACCACCAACACCTGAGGACCCTACCCTGTCTGAGGGAGCCGCCAATGGAGCGTCGAGTGTTGTCTCGGATGTGGTGCGGATTGACGACGAGGTCGCTTTTCGTCAGCTGGAGGTCAACGGGAAGGACATGATGGCTTCGGACGCTGCCGTAATACGGTTTTTCCCAAATGGGACGAGCGACGCCCTCGTCGCAGAACTGCAGTGGCTCCGCAAGGGTGTCCGTCGGGTGTCGCTTGATATCATGACAGGCCAGCCAATCGTGGAGGGGCTTCAGTGAGAATCGGGCTCCAAACCTCGGTCCCCTCCCCCGCGAGACGGATGGCGTTCACCCTGGTGGAAGTCGTCGTCGCCTCAGCTATCCTCGCGGTAGGTTTGTCGGGCATACTTCTGATCTGTTCCAACGGCCTTAAGGCAGCACGTGTCCTGAATCGCGTCCCGATGGATGCCGGAAGCCTCGCGGCCATGATGTCCCTCAGCAATCAACTCGAGGAGGTCCGAGACTCCGGGGATTTTGGCGATGCCAGTCCGGGCGACCGCTGGATCAGTGAGGTGCTTGAGGCGGGTACAAATGGGCTTTTCCAGGCAAATTTCCGGGTTTTCTCCGCCTCGGATCCCACGGGCTCTGGATCTGAACTTTCGGTCTTCTTCTACCGTCCAAGTTCCGTGCAGAGGGTTGGACGATGAAGCCGCTGAATCGCGATACCGGACCTGAAGCGCGGCAGGGTTTCACCCTGATCGAGGTTCTCGTCGCCACCTTTGTCTTCTCGATCATCCTCGCCTCCCTGTTCGGTACGTGGCGGATCATCGTCCAAAGCACCGAGAAGGCACTGCGGCTCACGGCTGAGAACCAGCGGACGCGTCTGGCAGTCCAGTCGATGGAAAGTGCCTTGGGAGCGGCCCAGCTCTTCCAGGCGAATGCCGCGCTCTACGCCTTCGTAGCCGACACCAGTGGAGATTTTGCCGCGTTGAGCTTCGTCGCAACGCTGCCGGAGTCTTTTCCGGGAAGCGGCTATTTCCAGGGGCAATTCCTGAGACGGGTGACCCTGCAGGTTGAACGATCACAGGAGTCCGGATATGACCTAATGCTCTATCAGAAGGCCGTCCTTGCGCCCGAGGAGGCCAACGTGATCGCGCCACCGCTGGTTCTAGCTAGGGAGGTCAGCCTTTTCCAACTGGAGTTCTGGGATCGGCAGAAGAATGAGTTTGTTCCTGAATGGCTTCGAACGAACGCCATCCCGCCAGCAGTCCGGTTTACGCTTGGATTCGGGAACGCCAACCGGATGGCCCGTCGTCCCACGGAACTCGTATCCCGTGTTATCCGACTGCCCGACAACCTCGTTGGAGCCGATCTCCAGGGCGGGGGAGGAACCCCACAGCCTACGCCCAATCGGTGAAATTCGTCCCATCACAGAACGGCATACGGGGGCGGGGTGGCGTGGCGCTCGTCATCGTGTTGCTGACGCTGTTCACCCTCGGAGGTATGGCGGCTGTGTTTGCCTACTCGATGAAGGTCGAGACCCGGCTGGCAATGAATACGTCCAACGCTGGGGAACTCGAGTGGCTTGGTCGCTCCGGCGTCGAGTATGCCAAGTGGATCCTGATGCAGCAGGATCGTGTTACAAGCGAGCGCGGCTTCCATGCGCTCAACCAGTTCTGGGCGGGTGGGCCTGGGCCCCTTGAAGCGGCCGACAATCCGTTCGAGGGCCTCTCGCTTGTGGATGTACCCCTAGGCTCTGGACAGATTTCCATTGAGATTCGCGACACCGAGCGCCTCCTGAACATCAACCGCGAGGCTCGCAATCCACTTCTTATGGATCTCGCTTTGGCGCGTGCAGGAGCGGATGCAACTGACACCGCAATCATCTCGGGCGCGCTGGCGGACTGGATGGATCGGGATGAGTTCGCCCAGGCGGGAAATGGGGCGGAAAGTGAGCACTACCTGTCGCTGGATCCTCCATACCGGGCCAAGAATGGGCCTATTGACGACGTTCGCGAACTCCTGCTCGTCCGTGGAGTCACACCGTCGATTTTCTGGGGACCTGGTTTCCAGTCGACTGCTCTGGTCCTTGGATCCGATCCAACCTCCATCCTGCCAAAGCGCGATTCCAAGGCCTCCAGTGCAGGTCTAGTTGAAGTTTTCGCCGCCTTGTCCACCGGCCGTGTGAACATCAATACGGCCCCTCTGGGTGTTCTCGCGCTGATCCTCGGTGGCGATGAAAGTCTCGCGGAACAGGTGATTCGGATACGTGCAGGCCAGGACGGAATCGATGGAACAGAGGACGATCAACCGGCACGAAGTGTAGGCGAAATTGCTCGGCTCTTGGGGCCCGCAGCTGCAATGGGTCAAGGTCGGTTTGTAACCCAGAGCATGACATTCGAAATCCGTACAACAGCACGGTTAGGCCCAGCAAAACGGAGGTTCTCATGCCTCATGAGGCGTGTGGGGGCCCGCGATTTTCAGGTTCTGGTGTTCCGTCCTGACTGATTTTGGGCTGCCGGGGCAAAATTTTTCAGGACCTACCCCGATCAGGCCGAGCTCTCAAAGGATCTTAGTTCAACGAAGAGGCAAAGCGGCTTTAAGGCCCTGTTTTCAGGCAGTTTCCGAGCCCGGCGACCCTGTTGCCGCAAGTGGATTCGACCTTCGGACTAACGCCACCAGGATGGAGGGGCCTAAAAATTTTTTAAAAACCCATTGACCCTTCGAACCCCTTCCGATATTTGTTTTCCCGTCGTCAGCAACGGCGGCAAGCGGGAGCGAAAATGTCCTCGGCCCGAAAACGGACCGAGCGCACTTTTGTCGTCTCGTGAGACCTGAAAAGGTCGTTCCTTGACAGCAGCGATGTACGGTAAGACGGCTGAAAAGCAGCCTGTCAATTTCACAGAATCTATCAGCTGAAACATGCTGACAGACTTTCTACGGAGAGTTTGATTCTGGCTCAGAACGAACGCTGGCGGCGTGGATAAGACATGC